>Ga0075418_10001266_pt1 | contig 28541 bp, 30 predicted proteins | sample SoiMetdeltSBSDD2_FD_81776 | JGI IMG/M metagenome (GOLD analysis project Ga0075418, IMG submission 81776) | Bulk soil microbial communities from a Populus tree surrounding site in Tennessee, USA - Soil MetaG P. deltoides SBSDD2 | ecosystem: Environmental > Terrestrial > Soil > Tree plantation... | reverse complement strand
TCCGCGCTGCCGGAAAGCAGCACCACGCCCTTGTCCACGGATTCGACGTCGATGTCGCTCTCGTTCAGGGCGACGTCGGCATCCAGCGCCTCCTCGACGCGCTTCTTCAGCGATTCGTCCTCGATCTTGACCGTCTTACGGCCGCTCTCCGGGACCACCTGCAGCAGGTTCCGGACGTCGCGCGCGCCGTCGATGCCCCGCGCGATCTCCTCCGCGCGCGCCTTCTCGGCGGCGGTCGCGACCTTCCCGTGGAGCGTGATCCGGCCGTTGACCGTGTCCACGTGGATGCGCGACGCCGAGACGTCGTCCGCGGTGAAGAGGGCGATCTTCGTCTTGGTCGTGATCCACGGGTCGGGGCGGTACGCGGTGTCGTGCGCGGCCGCGGAGAGGGTGAGGGTTGCGGCGGCGATGATCGCGAGCCCGAGCTTGATGATCGATCTCATCGCGGCCTTCCTCCTCGCCGGTCCCCAACAGCAAGGGGAATACCAACCGTGAGCCGAGGGCAAAGCGCCGGGAATTCCGCGCGCCTTGCGGAAAAAACGGCGTCAGCTTGTACGGCTTACAACGCGCGCGTACAAACCCGGCGCGTCAGGGAATGGAGCGGATCCAGATCTCGTCGATGCTGACGGTGTCCAGGGACTGCGTCCCGGGAGCATGGTTCGTGTCCACGACCCGGATCGTCACGGCCCCGGAGACGCTCGGCTGGAACACGCCCTGCACGTCGCCGTTGGTCTCCGTGAAAGGAAGATTGGGAGGCGATAGCGGAGTGAAAGTCGTCCCATCGGTGGAGAACTCGAACCGGAAGTTGTCGCCGTCGGAGCTGTTCGTGCGCGCGCCCTCGATGTGGATCTCGATCCGGGAGCCCGCCGCCACGTTGAACGTCCAGCGATGCTCGAGGAACGAGAACCGGGTGGTCGGCTTGCCTCCGGAGGAGAGAACCTCCTGGATCGACTGCCGGACGTTGTTCGAGGTCGCCGTGTCGTTGAAGGTCCCCGTCACGGTCCCCGCGGGGTTCGACTCGCCGGTCGCGTGCCGGTCGGTGAACGAGATCCCCGCGCAGGCCGCCGGGTCGAGGTTGACGCGCTCCGCCTCGCTCGAGGTCGGGCCGAGCGACCCCACCCCGCAGTCGAGATTCTGCGACGCGACCAGGTAGAAGAACCCGGTGTCGGGGGCCGGGAGGTCGGGATCGGTGTACGTCGTCCCGAACAGCCCCTGCGCGAGGCAGGCGCCGTAGTCGCTCGCGGCGAAGCTCGGGACCATACCGCGCAGGACGTGGTAGGTATCGCCGACCGCGGACACCACCCAGGTCAGCGCCGTACCGCCGAGCCCGTCGCGGTTGGCGATCAGGGACGGGATCTCGCGCGGCCTGCGGTCGCCGGAATCGGTGGGCTGGCAGTCGCACGCGTCACCCGCGCCGTCGCCGTCGGTGTCGGTCTGGGCGGGATCGAAGAGCGACGGGCACGTGTCGCACAGATCCCCCCTTCCGTCGCCATCCTCGTCCCGCTGGGCGGCGTTGGCGATCGACGGGCAGTTGTCCACGTTGCCGCAGACGCCGTCGGCGTCCGGATCGTTCGGCGTGCTGAACGGACACGGATCGCAGAGGTCCCCGACACCGTCCGCATCGGCATCCGCCTGATTCGGATTCGGGGTCGCCGGGCAGTTGTCGATGCACGCCGCCACCCCGTCCAGGTCCGGATCGCTGAGATCGCCCCCGACGATCGCGGGGCAGGCGTCGCAGGGATCGCCGAAGCCGTCGCGGTCGGCATCGAACTGGTTCGTGTTCGGGGCCGCCGGGCAGTTGTCGCAGGCGTCGCCGACGAGGTCGCCGTCGCCGTCCGCCTGGGCCGGATTCGGCGTCCCGGGGCAGTTGTCGTCGCAGCTCGTCGTCTGGCCGGCCGTGCAGCGCGCGTCGGCGTACTGGCCGTTCCCGCTTCCGTCGTTGAGGATCCCGTCCAGATCGTAGTCCGCGAGATCGACCGAGACCGAGAAGACGTCGGGATTCCCGCTGCGGCCGTCCGGCCAGAGGGGATGGAGCTTGCCGCCCCCCGACGACGCGCCGGTGTAGTCGCCGAGGAAGCCGTAGTTCGTCGGGCCGTAGAGACCGTCCGAGACGCGGATGTTCGGCCCGAAGCTGACCCCGCCGTCGGTGGACGTGGCCAGATAGGCGCTGAACAGGAAGTTGTTCGGGTCGTCGCGCCGGTCGAGGAAGGTGACCTGGACCCGGCCGTCGCCGTCGACATGCACCCATGGGAAGAACTGGTCGGCATCGTTCCCGAGGAAGTCGTCGTTCACGCGGACGGGCGCGCTCCACGCGCTCCCCATCGTGTCCGACCAGGACAGCAGGATGTCGGGATCGCCGTAGCGCTCGTCGGCCCAGACGGCGTAGATGCGGCCGCGGTGGGGGCCGTTGCTCGTGTCGCACGCGCTCGACGGAATCGGCGGGTTGCGGAAGTTTCCCTGCAGCGGCGTGTGAGGCACTGTCACGTCGGTCCGGATCGCGACGTCGCTGGGGAGCCAGGTCGTTCCGCCGTCGGTGGATCGCTGGAACCAGATCGTATTGCCGAAGTTGCTCCAGACGACGTAGATCTCGCCGTTGGGGCCGACCGAGGGGGTCGCGCCGTTGTTGGTCCCGCCGTTGTTCGTCGAGATCTGGCGGCGCGGGGTGAACGTCGCGCCGTGATCGGTGCTCTTGGAGAAGAAGACCCCCTGGTTGAACAGCTGCCCCGTGTTCTCCCAGACGCAGTACACCGTATCGTCGCGCTGATCGACCGCCAGGTATTCCTTGTCCCCGCCGTTGTCGAGCCGCACCGGCGTGCCGAACGTGACTCCGCCGTCCGTGGACTTCGCGACGAGGATGCCGTTGGCGCTGCCGCTGTACGCGAGGATCCCGAGGTAGACGTTCCCCTGGCTGTCGGAGGCGACGGTCGGATCGCCGGTCGACTGGGTCGCGGGGAGCGAGGGGAAGTTGACACGGCTGCTCTGCCAGGTCTGCCCGCCGTCGTGCGTCCAGCCGTAGCCGATCACCGTGTTCTGGCCGGGGGTGATGATGAAGTAGTCGTTCCAGGCGCCGACCGCGACGAGCGGGTTCTGCTGGCTCACCGTGATCGAGGTCTCGTCCTGGTTCTGGGCGGTCGCGTCCTGGTTGACGCGGGAGTCGGCGCCGGGGAGCGCCCGCGCGAGCGGGCTTCTCTGCGGCGGTCCGGGGACGATGCTGTCGTCGCGCGCGACCGGGGGGTCGTCCTCCTCGGCCTCGAGGCCGACGGCCTCCCCGTTCCTGTCCTCGTGTGCCGCGGGCGGATCCGTCGGGCGGAGCACGCCGGCACAGCCGCCGAGGATCGATGCCAATCCGATTCCGGCAACGAAGCGGCGGAGCGGGGCAGACGTCACCGCAGGCACCCCCACGCGAGGAAGAGCCTATGTACGCTCAAGGGCGGGGATCAGCAGCGCGATTCTTCAGCACTCCCGCAGCCGGCGCTCCAGGTAGCGACGCTCGGCGGCGTTCCCCACCGTTCGGATCGCCTCACGGTAGGCCTCCGCGGCTTCCGCCTTGCGACCGAGGCGCCGAAGGAGGTCCGCTCGGGCCGCGGGGAGGAGATGGAACCCCGCCAGTGCTCCGCTCCTGTCGAGATCGTCGAGCAAGGCGAGCCCGCGCGCGGGCCCGTCCGCCATGGCGACAGCCGCGGCGTGGTTGAGCGCCACCACAGGGGACGGATGCCGTCGCAACAGCAGGTCGTACAGCGCGGCGATCTGACGCCAGTCGGTCTCCTCCGGCCGAGCGGAGGCGGCGTGGAGCGCCGCGATCGCCGCCTGGATCCCGTAGAACCCGCCGCCTCCCCGAAGCGACGACTCGGCCAGCGCGTGACCCTCCTCGATTTCGTCGCCGTCCCAGAGGGCGCGGTCCTGATCGTCGAGGGTGACGAGATCTCCCGCCCCGTCGAAGCGCGCCTCCCGCCGCGAGTCCTGGAGGAGGAGCAGCGCGAGGAGTCCCACGGCCTCGGGCTCGTGCGGGAGGAGCACCCGGACGAGTCGCGCCAAGCGGATCGCCTCCGTGCACAGGTCGCGGCGGAGGCGGGCTTCGCCGGCGGTCGGCGCGTAGCCTTCGGTGAACACGAGGTAGACGACGCGAAGGACCCCCTCCAGCCGCTCGGGGAGGTCGTCGGCGTCGGGAACGCGATAGGGAATTCCGGCGGCGCGGATCTTCCGCTTCGCGCGAACGAGACGCTGCGCCATCGTCGGGCCCGGGACGAGGAACGCGCGGGCGATCTCCTCCACGGAGAGCCCGCAGAGCGTCTTCAGCGTCAGCGCTATCCGCGCCTCCGGCGCGAGGGCGGGGTGGCAGCAGGTGAAGATCAGTCGAAGCCGGTCGTCCGTGAGCGTCTCCTCCTCGACGTTTGGCGTGCAGGCGAGCGCGGCCTCGGCGGCGATCGCCTCCCGTTTCTCCGCGAGCGTCGCCGCGCGCCGGATGCGATCGACGGCCTTGTGCCGCGCCGTCGCCACGAGCCAGGCGACCGGGTTGGCGGGAGGGCCGTCCTGAGGCCATTGGGCGAGCGCCGCGGCGAACGCCTCCTGCAGGGCGTCTTCGGCGAGATCGAAGTCGCCGAGGACCCGAATCAGCGTCGCGAGCGCGCGCGGGCGCTCCTCGCGGTAGAGCGCGGCGAGATCCATGGTGCCCGGGGACGGCGGCGTCGCCGCCGTCCCCGTCGCGACCTCAGTCCATCGGGGGCGTCGGCATGATGGGACGCACCTCGATGCAGCCGAATCGGGCGCTCGGGATCCGTGCGGCGAGCCCGATCGCCTCGTCCAGGTTCTTCGCCTCGACCAGGTAGTACCCGCCGAGCTGCTCGCGCGTCTCCGCGAACGGCCCGTCGGTCGAGAGCGTCTTGCCGTCGCGGACCCGAACGGTCGTCGCGGTGGCGATCGGCTCGAGCGCCTCGCCGCCGAGGTAGTGGCCGCTCCGGTGGATCGACCGGGTGTAATCCATGTACTCCTCGTACATCTGCCCCTGCTCTTGCTCGGACAGCCCCGACCAGCTCGATTCGTTGGAGTAGATCAGCAGCAGGTACTTCATCGCGCCTCCTCAGCTCGTCTTCCGGACGAGGTGGAACTTCACCGTCATCGACGGCTTGCCGCCGTCGTACTCCGTCCATGCGCTCCGGATCTCGCCGTCGCCGACGAACTCGAAGGAGGCCTGGTGCATGTGGCGATCCCGCTTGGGATCGATGTTCGTGCCGCCGTCGAACGCGAAGTCTACGCGGGAACCCGCGGCGCCCTTCGCCCTCATCCGCGGCTGATTGCCGCTCATGCAGTAGTGGGTGAGGACGACGTCGCTGCCGTCGGCGTGGTAGACGGTCGTCATCGCGTGCGGCGTGTCGGGGAAGAGGTCCTCGACCACCGCCGAGCCATGTCCGGTCAGGCGATAGCGGGCGACGAGATCCCCCTTCTTGACCATGTCCCCGTCCTCCGCCGCCACCCAATCCCCCGCGAGGGACTGGAGCTTGGCGAGCACCGGCGGTGTCGGTCCTCCCGCGAGCCCCGCCGAGACGGCGACGAGCCCGGCGGCGACGAAGAGCCCGATTCCCTTTCCTTTCCGCGTCATCTTCAGATCCTCCTCGTTGTTCGCGGAGGCCGGTGCGGCCCCGCTCGCCCCTTAGTCGAACGGGAGGGGCGAGAATCGACAGGGGCGTCACAGGAACCCGGAAGTCCGGGTCGCGTATCCTACGCCGGGGGGAAACGCTCGATGATGAAGACGGTTCGCTCGCTCAAGTTCCTCGTGACCGGCCCGCTGATCCTCCTGATGCTCGTCGTCATCAACTGGATGACGACGCCCGGCAACTGGTGGGTCAGGTGGGCCGCCCTCGGGATCGGCATCGCGTGGGTGGTGTCCCTGATCCGTGTGGTCCGGGCCCTCGTCGTGGTCGGGGGGTTGGCGGCGCTCGGGACCTGGCTCGCGCAGCGGTCGAAAGGCGGAGGCTCCGGCTCGACTTTCTGACCACGGTGGCCGCGAGCTTGTTGACGCTCGCGGCCGAAGTACCATGGATTCCGATGCTTAGCGCTCGATCCTGCAGCACGCGTCCTAGGTGCGCGCGGCCTTGGACCGCCGTGTCCGCCCGCCCGTACTCCCTCGGGAGAGTCGTCAACAAGCTTGCGGCCACCGTGGGGGTGATGGGGGCTCTGGCCTGCGCTCCGGCCGCCCGGCCCGCCCCCTCGACCTCCCCACCACCCGCCCTCATCGAGCTCTGGGACGATCCCCGGGACCTGGAGTCCCGCGACCTCCTGATCGGGCGAGGGGGACCCGCGCTCGTCCCCGACCCGAAGGTCGAGTACCGGCTCGAGGCCCTCGACACGAAAGGGCACAGCAAGGGGTACGAGGTCGTCGATCCGTCGGGACGGAAGTGGGACGTGAAGATCGGAGACGAGGCGCAGTCCGAAGTGGCGGTCTCGCGGATCCTGTGGGCGATCGGGTACCGCCAGCCGGTGGTTCATTACGTGGCGCGCTGGCGGTTGTCCGGCGGGCCGACGGCGACGCCCGCGCCCGGCCGGTTCCGCTTCAAGGGGGACCACAAGAGCGACGGCGAATGGTCGTGGAAGGAGAACCCCTTCGTCGGCACGCGTCCCCTTCGCGGCCTCGTGATCGTGAACATCCTGCTGAACAACTGGGATCTCGCGGCGAGCCAGAACCGTGTCTACCGGCTGCATGACGACCAGGGGAGCATCGCCCGGTGGTACGTGGTGCAGGACCTCGGGGCCGCGCTCGGTAAGCCGCGGTGGCCGCTCGGCAGCCGGAACGACATCGAGGGGTTCGAGGCGCGGGGGTTCGTCCGTGGGGCCGACGGCGACCATGTCGATTTCGACTACGGGGGTCGCCACAAGGACCTGCTGAAGGACGCGACGGTGGACGACGTGGTCTGGGCGTGCCGCCTCCTCGCGCGCCTGAGCGACAAGCAACTCGACGACGCCTTCCGGGCGGCGGGGTACACCGACGATCTTCGCGAGCGGTTCGTGAGGCACATCCGGATGAAGATCGGCCAGGGGCTCGCGCTGGATCGAAAGCGCTGACGCGAGCGCCTACACTGAAGGTGGTTCCGGTCGGCACCGAGTACCACTGGCACATCCTCGCGCACCAGAACGTCCGGAAGCTGAACGCCAACGACTACACGACGTCGATGACGGGGCTCAAGTTCAAGATCGCCCACAAGCGTGCTGCGAGCGGGACCTGGAGTGCGACGCCGGCCGGGCAGCGCAAGCGGATGATCGCGTTCCTGCAAGACGTGATCCGCGATCTCGCGCACGAGCAGCCGCGCACGGTGAAGCGCTCCGCGGCGGCGAAACGCGCGAAGCCGGTCAAGCGCAGCGCAGCCTAGTCGTCGGACCCGGAGCCGCGGAACCGATCGTCCGGCTCTGCGAACAGGACGTTGAAGCTGGTCAGCGAGCCGTAGCAGCCGGTGATGTACGCCTGCAGCTTCAGCTTCACGTCCTCCGGGATCTCGAGCGCGTTGACGTGCTGCTCGAGCACGCGCAGGCGGTTCCTCACCATGACGACCTTGTGGAAGAACGACTCGATCGGCCAGCTCTTCTCCTGGAGCGCGGCGACGCGCGGACGCAGGACCATCTCGCCCCCTCTCCACTTCTCCGCGAGCGCCACCGGCGTCAGGCCGGTCTCCTCGCGGATCACCCGGCGGAGGATCATCTCGAGGTCCATGGGGGCGTCGCTCACGGGGAAACTCCTTTCGCGCTCGGAGACGAGGGCGGAGGCGGGGAGGGGGGCGGCTCGCGATCCCGCGGAAGCACGGGTCACCCTCGCGTCGCCGCCGCCGTGGTAGCGGTGGCGGCTCCCGCAGAAGCCGCACTCCACCTGCGCGACCGCGCCTGCGGGATCGACGGCGACGATCACGTGCGTGCGCGGGGCCTTGCAGGCGCGGCAGACATCCTCGATCCGCTGCCCGGCGCGAGGGTGGGCGGGTGATTCGGACATGGAGCCGAGAGTCTAGCCGAAGACGCGTGCGGGGCGCGCTACACTCCGCGCCCATTTCCGGAGGATTCGCGATGAACGTCCGATGTCTCGCGGGATGTGCGGCGGTCTGCGTGCTCACGGGGCTCACGAGCGCCGAGACGACCGAGGAGCACTACAAGAACATCAAGGTGCTGACGGGACACCCGGCCGAGGACCTGGTCCCGACGATGCAGTTCGTCTCGGCCGCGCTCGGCGTGGACTGCGACTTTTGCCACGTCGAGCGTGCGCCGGAGAAGGACGACAAGAAGGAGAAGCAGACCGCGCGGAAGATGATGACGATGACCCTCGCGATCAACCGGGAGAGCTTCGAGGGGCGGCGCGAGGTGACCTGCGTCACGTGCCATCGCGGCTCGACGCGGCCGCAGGCGATCCCCGCGATCGGCCTCGCGTCGGCCGCAGCAGCCGCGCCGGCCGCGCCGCCGTCGACCGCCTCGGCGTCGGCCGATCCGATCCTCGAGAAGTACCTGAAGGCCTCCGGCGGCGCCGAGGCGCTCGCGAAGATCGCGACCCGCTCGCAGAAGGGGAAGCTCACCGGCTTCGCGCCGGAGCCTTTCCCGGTGGAGGTCTTCGGCAAGGCGCCGGACAAGCGGATCTCGATCGTCCACGCACCGCGCGGCGACAGCATCACCGCGTTCGACGGCCAGTCGGGGTGGCTCTCGGGGGGCGGGCGAGGGGCGCGGGAGATGGGGGCCTCCGAGCGCGAGGCGGCGCGTCTCGACGCTCTCCTCCAGTTCCCGCGCGATCTCAAGACCCTGTTCAAAGAATTCCGGGTGGCGCCGAGCGAGCCGATCGACGGCCGGGACGCGACTCACCTGATCGCGCGCAACGAAGGGCGTCCGCCGGCCGAGCTCTGGTTCGACGCGCAGTCGGGGCTGCTCCTCCGCCAGCTCCGGTTCGCGGAGACGATCCTCGGCCGGAACCCGACGCGCGTGGACTACGCGGATTACCGCGCGGTGGATGGCGTGATGGTACCGTTCCGCTGGACCGTCGCACGCCCGGGCGGAAGCTTCACGATCCAGATCGACGAGACGCAGCACAACGTCCCGATCGACGACTCGCGCTTCGCCAAGCCGGCGCCGCCGCCGTCAGAAGCTCCGCCGCCAGGCGAGGGGAAGAAGGGCTGACGCCGACAGCAGGGCGAAGCCGACGAAGCAGAGGAACAGAGCGTCCCACCCCCAGGTCTGCGCGACGGCCGCGGTCAGCATCCCCTGGGAAGCCGCCCCGATCGAGCCGAAGCCGTTGATGATCCCCGCGGCCGACGCGGTCGCACGCTCCCGTCCCAGGTTCTGCGCGGCCGCGCCGCTGATCAACGTGTCCGGCCCGAACAACAGGAAGCCGATCGCCGCGAGGCTCGCGACCGTCGGGGCCATTCCCGACGGCGCCACCGCGCGAAGGGCCAGCAGAGCCCCCGCGAGGCCGACGACGAGGGGCACGACCAGGCGCAGCGGGTTCGACGAGAACCATCGGTCCGCGATCCACCCGACCACGATCGCGCCGACGACGCCCCCGGCCTCGAACGCCGTGGAGACGTAGCCGGCGGTCCCCTCCTCGTATCCCAAGCGCCGCCGGAGGAAGAACGGCAGCCAGAAGAGCAGGCTGTACCGGATCAGCTTGAGACCGAAATAGGCCCCTCCCAGGATCCAGACCGCCGGCACGCGCGCCATCGTGACGAACGGCGACGGGGACTCCGGAGCCTCCCCGGAGGCCGCGGCGGCGTCCGGCGCCTCGACCAGCAGCAGCCCGACCGTCACGCCGACGAGCGCGGTCACGACGGCCGGCAGCAGGAACGCCGCCCTCCATCCGAAATGAACGAGCAGGTACGACGCGATCGCGGTCGCGGCGAGTCCGCCGAGCTGGTAGTTCGTGCTCCAGATCCCCATCACCCGGCCGCGCAACCGGCGTCCGAACCAGGCGCCCATCGTCTTCACGTTGTTGGGCCATCCGGTGGACTGGAAGAGGCCGTTGGCGCCGAACGCCAGCAGGAAGATCCAAGAGGACGAGGCGGCGCCGAAGACGACGCAGGCGGCGGCCGACGCGAGCATCCCCGCCGCGATCATCCGCCGGGCGCCCAGACGGTCTCCGAGCGCCCCGTTGACGAACTGGCCCCCGGCGTAGGCGACGAGGTACGCCGTGTCGATCGCGCCGAGGGTCGTGACGCCGACGTGCAGCTCGTCCTGGAGGCGGCTCTTCACCACGCTCAGGTTCTTCCGGCAGAGGTAGTAGGAGGCATAGCTCAGCCAGGTCAGGCCGAACGCCCGGAGCTGCAGGCGGCGCCGCTCGTCGCCAGAAAGGCTCATCGTGGGGGAGACACTAACCGTATTCTCCCTCCGTGCGGATCACGGCCGACAAGGTTCGCGGGATCCCGGTGCTCGTCTGCCAGGGGGCGCTGACCCTCGGCGCCACGGACGCGTTCGTGGACGCGTACGCGCGCGTCTTCGACGGCGGGAGCACGGGATTGATCCTCGACCTGTCGCGGCTGAGCTACCTCGACAGCGCCGGCGTCGGGGCGGTCGTGGGCTGCTCGACGACCGGCGCCGCCCGCGGGTGCGTGGTGAAGATCGTCTTGGCGCCGGACGGCCCGGTGCCGCGGATCTTCCATCTGACCCAGCTCGAGCGGGCTTTCGAGATCTTCGCCGGGGTTGAGGAGGCGGCCGCCAGCTTCCCGTGACGCGCCGGCGCGGCCGAGGCCGCTCGGCGTGACCGGGCTGTAAGATCGGCCCATGCCGACCAGGATCCTCTCCGGCCGCATCGCGATCGGGCTCCTGCTCGTCCTCGGAACCGTCGCCGTCTACGCGGAGGTGCCGGGCTTCGATTACATCCATCTCGACGACACCGCCTACGTCAGCGAGAACGCGCGGGTCCTCGCGGGGCCGACGCGCGAGGGGATCGTTTGGGCGTTCACGACCTTCTCGCAGGCGAACTGGCACCCGCTGACGTGGATCTCCCTCCAGATCGATGCCGCGCGGGGGGGCGGGGCGCCGCGCGCGTTCCACACGACGAACGTCGCCCTCCACGTCCTCGACACGCTGCTCCTCTTCCTCCTGTTCGAGCGGATGACGGCGAGCCGCTGGCGAAGCGCTCTCGTCGCGGGGTTGTTCGCGCTGCATCCGCTGCACGTGGAGTCGGTCGCCTGGATCGCCGAGCGCAAGGACGTGCTGAGCACGGCGTTCGGGCTCGCCGCGCTCCACGCGTGGGTGTCCTACGTGCGCGGCGGTAGAGGGCGCGCGATCGCCCTCGCCGTCGCCGCGCAGGCGGCGAGCCTCCTCGCCAAGCCGATGTTCGTCTCGCTTCCCGTGCTGCTCCTGATCCTGGAGATCTGGCCGCTCGCCCGGCGAATGTCCTGGCGCGACCGGCTGATCGAGAAGCTTCCGTTCGTCGCGCTGTCCGCCGCCTCCTGCCTGGTGACGCTCTTCGTCCAGTCCCACGGCGGCGCCACGCGGTCGCTGATGCAATACCCGCTCGCGGCGCGAGCGGCCAATGCCGCCGTGACGACCGTCGCCTACCTCGTCAAGGCGGTCTGGCCTTCCGGGCTCGCCGTCTTCTACCCGTACCCCTACGAGGGGATCCCCGCATGGAAATCACTGGGCGCCGTGCTGTTCGTTGCGGCGGTGACCTGGCTGGTTCTGCGGCTTCGCGCGCGCGCGCCGTATCTCGCGTTCGGCTGGCTCTGGTATCTCGTGACGTTGCTCCCCGTGATCGGATTGGTTCAAGTCGGGTCCCAGGCGATGGCCGATCGCTACACCTACGTCCCGCTGATCGGCCCGTTCGCGATGCTCGCTTGGGGGATCGGTGATCTCGTCGCTCGCGCACCCGCCCGGATCGCGAAGCTCACGGGGGCTTCCTTCGCCGCGATACTGCTGGTCCTGCTGGGGCTCGCGACGCACCGCCAGGCGGCGACCTGGCGGGACAGCTTCACGCTGTTCGAGCATGCGATCGCCGTGACCCGGGACAACGCCGTCGCCCACAACAGTCTCGCCGCGGCGCTCCTCAGGCGCGGGGACTTCCAGAGCGGCGTGGAGCATTGCGCCGAGGCGGTGCGAATCGCGCCCACCATGGCCGACGCGCAGTCGAACCTGGTGCGCGGTCTGATCGCTCTCGGGCGCTTCGACGAGGCGCGCGCGAGGGTCGCGGACGAGCTCGCCTCGCAGCCCAAGGATTCGCGCACCCACGTCAACGTCGGCCTGCTCGCCATGATGGAGCGGCGGAAGGACGACGCGGCGGCGAGCTTCCGCGAGGCGCTGCGCCTCAATCCGGAGGATCAGGAGGCCCACCTCAATCTCGCGTCGATCCTCCTCTCCTGGGGAAGGAAGTCGGAGGCCGTAGCGCATTTCGAGGAGGCGGTGCGGCTCCGTCCGAACGACGCCCGAGCGGTGCGGGCCCTGGAGCGGGCGCGCGCGGCGCCGGGGACCTGATCGTGCGCACGATCCTGTTCGTCTGCGTGGGGAACTCCTGCCGCTCCCAGATGGCCGAGGGGTTCGCCCGCGCCCTCGGCCAGGGCGCCGTCGCGGCGCACAGCGCCGGGTCGCGCCCCTCCGGCCGTGTCCATCCCACGGCCGTGCGGTTGATGGCCGAGCGGGGGATCGACATCACGTCGCAGCGCTCGAAGGGTCTGGACGCGCTCCCCCCGGGGGTGACCTGGGGCGATCTGGTGACGATGGGATGCGGCGACGCCTGCCCGCACGTCCCCGCGTCCCGGCGGCACGACTGGGACCTTCCCGATCCGGACGGGATGGACGATGATGCGTTCCGGAGCGTCCGCGACCGGATCGAGACGCTCGTCAGGGAGGTTCTCGATGCCCACGACCTCGGTCGTCATTGAGCCGAACGAGCGGACGCTCGCCGCGCTCACGCACCTCTCGGGGCTCGCCGGCTACGTCGTTCCGCTGGGAGGCGTGCTCGTCCCGATCCTGATCTGGATCGTCAAGAGCGAATCCCGAATCGTCTCGAGCATCGCCAAGCAAGCGCTGCTGCTCAACGTGATTGCTTTCGCGCTGCTCGCCGCGAGCGTGATCCTGTGGGTGACCGTGATCCTCATCCCCGTCGTGATCCTGTTCTGGATCGTGCTCGGGATCACGGCGGTGGTGCTGCCGATCGTCGGCGCGATCAAGGCGCTGGACGGGTGGTACTACAGGTATCCGGTGGTGGGGATCCAGCCGGTCTAGCTCGGCGGCGGCGCGGCGGCATGGACGCCGGCCTTGACCCGATCGTCCTTCGTCAGCCCTTCGACGATCTCGATCGTCACCCCGTCGGACAGGCCGGTCTTGAGCTTTCGCTTCTCGAACTTCTGCGGCCCGGTCTCGACCTCGACGAACGGCTGCTCGCGGTCGAACTGGAGCAGGCTCTCCTTGAGCGCGAGCACCTTGTCGCGGCGGTCGAGGACGATGTCGGCGTTCGCGCTGTAGTTCGCCCGGATCACCACGTCGGGGGTCTGCTTGACCGCCGCGCGGATCTTGAACTGGATCGCCCCGTTCTCGTCCACCCCCTTCGGGGCGATGTGCTCGAGCACGGCGTCGAACTTCGCCGGCTCCAGCGCGCCGATGGTCAGCACGATCGCCATCCCCGGCCGGAGCTTCCCGACCTCGGACTCGTCCACCTTGCCCTCGAAGATCAGGGCGGACATGTCGGCGAGGGTCGCGATCGTGGTCCCGTCGTTGAAGGTGTTGCTCTCGATGACCGAGCTCCCCTCCTTGACAGGGACGTCGAGGACCGTCCCGTCGATCGTCGCGACGACGCGGGTGTTGGAGACGTTTCCCGACCGGGCGGCCACGCCGCGGCGGACGACCTCCAGGCTGTCCTGAGAAGCAGCGTGCTCCTCCTTGGCGGTGTCGCGCGCGAGCGTCGCCGCGCGCAGGTCCTTGTCGGAGACGACGCCGTCCTTCGCCAGCTGGTCGAGCCGCTCGAACTCGCGCTCGGCGTCGGCGGAGCGGAACTCCGCCTGGTGCACGCGGCTCTCGGCCGCCGCGAGCGCGGCGGTGTTCGGCACGACCCGGATGGTCGCCAGCAGGTCCCCGCGGCGAACGTCCTGCCCCGGCTCGACCAGGATCTTCTCGATGATCCCGGAGACCTGCGGCTTGACCGCGACCTCCTTCCTCGGGATGACCGATCCGGTCGCGACCGTCTTCTTCACGATGTCGGCGACGCTGGGCTGCTCCGTGTCGTAGATGGCGACCGGCTTCTGGGACTTCCGCCACAGATACCAGAGCGTCCCGCCGAACAGGGAGACCAGCGCGGCGACGAGGACGATCGTGAGCGCTTTCTTCATGACGGCGGCGGTCTCCTTCTCAGACGGCGCGGAGCGCCTCGACGGGGCTGATCTTGACCGCGCGGCGGGCGGGGACGAGACCGGCGAGGACGCCCGACCCGATCAGCACGGCGAGCGTGGTGAGGGCGCTGCGGAACGGGACCTCGGGGTCCCGGAACATGTCGGACGGCGCCGCCGCGAGGACGCGGCCGAGGACCTCGACGACGCCGACCCCCGCGACGAGGCCGAGATAGCCGGCGACCGTCGTCAGCACCAGGGCCTCGAAGACGATCTGCGCGGTGATCGTGAACGGCGTCGCCCCGACCGCCCGCCGGAGCCCGATCTCGTTGGTCCGCTCGCGCACGATGACGAGCATGATGTTGCTGACCCCGATGACCCCGGCCGCGAGCGTGCCGATCCCGACGATCCAGACCAGCGCGCCGATCCCGGCGAACAGGCCGTGGATCTGGTTGAACTCCTTCTCCAGGTTGAAGTGCCCCAGCGCACGCGCGTCGTCGGGTGCGATGCGGTGGCGCTCCTTGAGGAGGGTCAGGGCGCGCTCCTCCGCGACGGAGGCGGCGACCCCGTCCTGCGAGATCAGCGCGAACCAGCCGACGCGGTCGCCGAAGTTGAACGCCGACTGGAAGGTCGTGAACGGGACGAAGATCGTCTGCGCCTCCTCGTTCCGGTCGTCCCCGGAGCGGTTCGGCTTGAAGAGGCCGATGACCTTGAAGGTCACCCCGTTGATCTTGATCGTCGCGTCGAGCGGCTGCTCGTCGCGACCGAACAGCACCTCCCGAACCCGCGTGCCGATCACCGCGACCTTGCGGCGCTCGGCGACGTCGAGGCGGTTGAGGAAGCGTCCGTCCGTGACGTTGATCGATTGGACCCGCGCGATCTCCGGCACGTCCCCCATGACCGAGAACGCCCCGGCCTTGGTTCCCCGGGACACGTTGTTCCCGCCCCGGAACCCGCCGAGCTGGTTGCGCGGGCAGATGACCCCGATCTCGGGGATCTGGGCGCGGATCGCCTCGGCGTCCGAAGCGTCGAGCTGGATCTGGCGGCCCGGTCTCATTCCCCGCCAGGGCTTGGACGTCCGCTGCGACCAGATGAAGACGCTGTTGGTCGCGCCGTCCGAGAACCCCTGCCGCACGCCGTTCCACAGGCCGTTCCCCGAGGCCATCATCACCATGAGCATGAAGATGCCCCAGAAGACGCCGAACGCGGTGAGGAAGGTCCGCATCTTGTTGCCGCGGAGCGCCTCGTAGATCTCGCGCCAGTGGTCGCGATCGAAGAGGCTCATTCGTTCCTCAGCGCCTCGACCGGGCGGACCGCCGCGGCGCGCCGGGCCGGGACGAACCCGGCGGCGAGCCCGGCGACGATCAGGAGCAGGGTCGCCTCGATCGCGACCGCGAGATCGACCTCGGGATTGCGGAAGAACTCGGTCCCCGGCAGCCCCTTCGAGACGAGCTCCAGGACCGCGATCCCCAGCACGAGCCCGATGTAGCCGGCGATCGAGGTGATCAGGATCGACTCCTGGAGGACGAGACCGACGACCGACCAGGGCGTCGCCCCGAGCGCCTTGCGCACGCCGATCTCGCGTGTCCGCTCGCGGACCGTGATCATCATGATGTTGCTGACGCCGACGACCCCCGCGAGGATCGTCCCCACGCCGACCACCCAGATGAACAGCCGGATCGCCCGCATGAGGCCGATGAACTTCTGGAACTCCTCGTTGTTGTTGTTGACGAAGACCGCGCGGGGATCCTCCGTCGAGAAGGTGTGACGCGTCGCCAGCCGGTGCTTGATGTCCTTCGCCATCCCTTCCGTCTGCTCGAGCGGCGCCTCGCCGGTGGTCAGCATGATCTGCTGCACGCGGTTGGCGCCGCCGAAGGCACGCTGGGCGGTCGCGATCGGCAGGTAGATCTTCTCCTGCTCCCCCTCGCCCCCCTCGTCCCGGAAGACGCCCACGACCTTGAAGGCGACGCCGTTGATCTCGATGTTCTTCCCGATCGCGTCCTCGTCCTTGAAGAGCGCCTTCTTGACCGCGACCCCCACCACGGCGACCTTGCGCAGCTCCTTGATGTCGAGGTCGTCGAGGAACCGCCCTTCGGTGATGATCGTCTTCTCGAGGAACAGATGGCCGGGGTGCACGCAGCGCACGTCGAACGTGGTCGTCTGGTCCCGATAGCGCACGCGCAGGTTCCCCGAGATGTAGAAGCGGGAGGTGATGTGCTCGACCCCGCCGACGCCGGTCCGGATCTCGTCCCGGTCCTCGTTGGTGAATTGCACGCGCCGTCCCGGCGCCAGCCCCTTGTAGGGGACGCTGGTCTGCCCGGGGAAGACCCAGATGCTGTTGATCGCGTCGTCGCGGAACTGATACTCGATCCCGTGCGACAGCCCCTCTCCCGATCCGAGGAGCACGATCAGCATGAAGATCCCCCAGGCGACGGAGAAGCCGGTCAGGAACGAGCGGAGCTTGTTCGCCCGGATCGTGTCCAGGATCTCTTGCCAGGTGTCGAGATCAAACATCGGCCAGCTCGAGGTTCGCGTGCTCGACGCGTCCGTCCTTCAGACGCACGATACGGCGAGTCGTCGCGGCCACGTCCCGCTCGTGTGTGACGACGACCACGGTCATTCCGGCGGCGTTCACCTCCTGCAGGAGGCGCATGATCTCCTGGGAGGTGGCGGAGTCGAGCGCGCCGGTCGGCTCGTCGGCCAGGAGCACCTTGGGCTTCGCGACGAGCGCCCGCGCGATCGCGACGCGCTGCTGTTGTCCGCCGGACATCTCCGACGGACGGTGCGACGCCCACTCCAGCAGGCCCATGCGCTCGAGATAGTGCCTCGCCGCCTTCAGGCGCGCCTTCCGCCCGACCCCCTGGTAGTAGAGGGGGAGGGCGACGTTCTCCTCGGCGGTCTTGAAGGGGATCAGGTTGAAGGATTGAAAGACGAAGCCGATCAGGTTGCGGCGTCTGACCGCGGCCTTCGTCTCGGACAGGTCCTTCATCAGCTCCCCGTCGAGGTAGTAGCTCCCGGCGTCGTACGCGTCGAGGAGGCCGATGACGTTCATCAGCGTGGACTTCCCCGAGCCCGAGGCCCCCATGATGGAGACCATCTCCCCGGCTTCGATCGAGAGGTCCACCGATTTGAGGACGTGGAGGCGGTTCCGCCCGGTCACGTAGGACTTGTCCACACCCTCCAGACGGAGCATGGTCCCTATACGCGGCGGAGCACGGAAAAGTTCTCCGCCGCGAAGGTTTTGGCCTCTGCCTGCTAGGCTCTACGGATGCCGTTCCCCCGGTTCGCGCTCCGCCCCGACCTTCGACGAGCGATCGAGGGCGTCCCGAGCTTCCGGGGCGCCGGCATCGGGCGGTAGGCGCGGACGCGTGTGCTGGACCTCTTCGTGGACGGCGACGCCTGCCCGGTGAAGGAGGAGACGTACAAGGTCGCCCTCCGCCACGACCTCAAGGTCTACGTGGTCTCGGACGCCCCGCTCCGGGCCGGCGCTCCGGGGCGGGTCGAGTTCGTCCGCGTCCCGCAGGGGTTCAACGCGGCGGACGATTGGATCGCCGAGAGAGCAGGGGAGGACGACATCGTCGTCACCGCGGACATCCCGCTCGCGGACCGGTGCATCCGGGCGGGAGCGCGCGTCGTCTCCCCCAACGGCCGGGCCCTGACCGAGGACTCGATCGGGGAGGCGATGGCGCGCCGCGAGCTGATGGATCATCTGCGCCAAATGGGGACGATCACCGGAGGACCGCCGCCGTTCGCCCCCGCCGACCGGTCGAGGTTCCTCGCCCGCCTCGAGGAGACCATCCAGGCGATCCGGAGAAAGGCCGCGCGCCGGTGAGGGGGCTCGTCCTCCGCGCGCGGATCGCGGCGGGGTTCGCGGTCGTGATCGCGGTCGCGCTCGCCATCGACGTCTGGCTCCGCCTGTGTCTCCTGGTCTACCGCGACGAGCCGAGGCGAGTCGCCGCTTTCGGACGCGGGATGCGCGCGTGGGGGGATGTCCTCTTCGGCTGCGCGCGCTGGGCAGTCGGTCTCGACGTCTCGATCGAGGGGAGCGTTCCCGCCTCCGGCCGCTACCTCGTGGTCGCGAACCACCAGAGCAGCCTCGACATCCCGTTCCTGATCACCACGCTTCGGGCGCTGGAGCTGAAGTTCGTCGCGATGGAATCGCTCCGCCGCGGCAAGCCCGTGATCTCGATGATGATCCGCCACGGAGGGCTCGTCTGCGTCGGCAAGACGAATGTCGGCGAGGACCTCGCCGCCCTGACGCGCTTCGCCGCCGATCTCGAGCGGTTCGGAGGGAGCCCGGTGATCTTCCCCGCCGGAGGGCTGGAGCGGAATCACGGCGCGCGGCGCTTCTACTTCGCCGGGATCGAGGTCCTCCGGCGGGGATCGAAGCTCCCGATCCTCCCCGTCGCGATCTCGGGGTTGGCGAAGGCCCCGAGCATCGGCGGGCTCGCGCTGCTCGAGGGGGCGAAGGTCACGATGCGGATCGCGCCCCCGCTGTCGTACGACGAGGTCGGGCGGGACCCGCGCGCGGTCTACGAGGCGCTGGAGCGGACGATCTACGGCCGGGCGTAGTCGAGGTACATCTGCCGGCAGACGTGCCGGATGATCTTTCCGCTCGTCGTCTTGGGGATCCGCTGGACGACGTGCAGGTCGTGGATCGCCAGGCCGAACTCGCGGAGCACGAGCTTCTGGATGTCGGCGCGCAGCGTCTCCGGGGGAGGCTCGGCGGGGGCGAGCATCACCACAACGACCTCCTGCCCCTCCCGCTCGATCGAGAAGACGTAGGCGCTCCCGGAGCGAAGGGCGTACGTCTCCTCGATGCACGCCGCGATGTCGTGCCCGTAGAAGTTCCGCCCCTGGACGATCATCAGGTCCTTCTTTCGCCCGGTGATGAAGAGGCGCCCGTCGGCATCGCGGATCCCGAGGTCCCCGGTCGCGAGCCAGCCGTCGCGGGACACGCCGGACGCGTCCCCCGTGGCGTCGAGGTACCCGGGGGTGACCGACGTCCCGCGGATGTGGAGCTCCCCGACGCTTCCCGGGGGTAGGTCGCTCCCCGCCTCGTCCCGGATCCGGACCTCGAAGTCGCCGAGGGGATGGCCGACCGAGGGGATCTCCATCCCTTCGATCGTCCGGACGATCTCCGGCTCCTCGAAGCGTGGCGCGCTGATGATGAGCGTCGCCTCCGCCATCCCGTAGACCGGGCGGACGCTTCCGGGCACGAAGCCGAACCGGGCGAAGCGCTCCTCGAAGCGGCGGATCGAGCCGGGCCGGACCGGCTCGGAGCCGTTGTAGATGTAACGGAACGAGCTCAGGTCGAGCGGCGTCTCGCGCAGCTGCTCGTCGCTGATCCGCTGCGTGCAGATGTCGAGCGCGAAGTTGGGGATCGCCGTGACGTAGCCGCGATGCCGGCTGATCGCCTGCAGCCAGGCGATCGGCCGGGTCACGAAGCAGCGCGGGTGCATTAACACGAGCGGGTTCTTGAGGAGGAAGTTCGTCAGGAGCCCGCCGATCAGCCCCATGTCGTGATAGAGCGGAAGCCAGCTCACCCAGACGCTCTCGGAGGTCCGCCGGTCGGAGTCGACGATCAGCCCGATGTTGTGAACGATCCCCCCGTGAGTGATCCGGACCCCCTTCGGCTGCGACGTGCTGCCGGAGGAGAACTGGACGAACGCTACGTCCCCGGGGGTGACGCTCGCGGGCTCCACGGGGGAGTCGTCCGCGATCTCCTCGGGCGTGGGTGCGGCGGCGGAAAGAGCGATCGAGGCCGGCGCCTCGTCGTACGCGCCGGCGATCCCCGCGAGTTCGTCCCCGACCAGCAGGCGATCGACGCGGTGGATCCGGATCAGACGGACCATCTGCCGCCGGTGGGCCTCCCGATCCTGTCCGATCAGTGGCGCCGTCACCGAGAACGGCGTCGCCCCGAGGTGCACGAGGGCGAGGAACGACGCGATCGCGTCGATGTCGGTCGCCAGGGGGATGACCACGCGGTGTCCCGGCCCCACGCCGTCCGCGCGGAAGCGCCGCGCGATCGCGCGCGTCCTGGCGAACAGCTCGGCGTAGGAGTGGAACGACTCCTGGAACCGCGAGTTGACGAGCAGGATGCCGCGCCGCGACTCGGCGTCGCGAAGTCCTTGGATCAGCTCGATGAAGTCCCGGGGGGTGGGAAGCACGCCGTCAGGCTCCGAGGGCCTCGGGGATCAGGCGGGCAAGCTCGCCGACGGAGATGTCGCGGAGCCGGTCCACGTCCTCGAGCGGGAACCGGAAGCGAAGCCGGTCTTCGAGGTCGCCGAGGGTCAAGAGAAAAGCCAAGGAGTCGAACCCGAGGTCGCGCGCAAGGACGTGGCTCTCGAGGATCTCGGGGACCTCGATGCGGGCGTGGGTCCGGACGATCTCCCGGACCGCGGCGAGGGTGGACGTGGACGCTCCCATGGGACCTCCGCGAAGGAGTGCATATACGCGGAAGCTCGTTTCCCTTCAACAAAATGGGGGCCCGCGCCGCGGGCCCCCAAGGTGCTGCGATCGTCGATTGCGATCAGTACCGGCGGTTTCCGCCTCCGCGATTGCCGCCGCCGTACCCTCCGCCGAACCCGCCGCCGCCACCGCCGCCGCCGGCCGAGCGCTCCTTGGCCTCGTTCACGGTCAGGGCGCGGCCGCCGAACTCACGGCCGTTCAGGTCGCGGATCGCACCGTCGGCATCCTCCGAGTTGGCCATCTCGACGAAACCGAATCCACGGGGGCGCCCCGTGTCGCGATCGGTGATCAACTTGACCTCGGCGACCTGGCGGCCGCTCTGGGCGAAGAGATCGCGGATCTGAGTCTCGTCCGCGCTGAAGGGGAGATTGCCGACATACAGTCTGGTACCCATGCTCGAACTCCTGGCGCTGTCGTCGTGAAGCGCCGTTCCCGAGTTCCGGCCGCCGACCCGATCCGTCGGGTCGGACACATGCGCCTACGCACGCTGCCGGCTTCGGCGCGTCACACTTCGTTTCTGTACGAGAGGATGCCGACCGGAACCCGACAGCAGGGTAGGAGACCCGCCGGAGCGAGTCAAGTCTCGGGCAAGGGAGGGGGTGCTCGCGCGGGAACCGCGCCTCGAGCTCGCGTCCGGGAACCGCACCCTCCGGCTGCGTACGTTCTCCCCATGTGGCACCACGTCATGAACCGGGTCGTGGAGGGAAATGGGTGGCTCTCCGGCGAAGCCGATGCCGTCGCGTTCCTCGCATCCGCCCGGCGCGCCGCAACGGAGCTCGGGATCGAGGTCCATGCCTTCGCGGTCCTCCCGCGCCACTACCATCTGCTCCTCCGGGCCTCCGGCGAGCGCTCCCTCGCGCTCGTCGCCGCCCTCGAGCGGGCGGTCGCGTTCCCCGGATACGACGCTCCTCTGATCCGCCCGGTGAGGGGTGGCCGGCACCTGCTCGGCGTCAGCCGCTACATCCACCTCAACCCGGTCGAGGCGCGGCTGGTCGAGCGCCCCGAGGACTGGCCGCACTCCAGCTTCGGGGCCTATCTCGGCGATCCCTCGCCGGAGGGCTTCCCCGTCACCGACGCCGTGCTCGCAAGGTTCGGCACGATCGGCGCGCGCCACCGCTATCGCGCCTACGTCGCGGCGGGGCTCGAGCGGGGAACCCGGGATCTCTTCGGCCGTGCCAAAGAGCCGGCGGACGATCCCGCCTGGCGCATCGAGCCGGGGCTCGGCGCCCGTCAGGCCCGGCGCCGCGGTCGCGCGGCCTCGCCGCGCATCATGTAGATCTGCCAGAGGTCCCGCGAGCTGGTTCGAAGGAACGGCGCGAGCGCGAGCTTCCCGGTAGGTCCGATGCTCCGCTCGAGGAAGTCCAGCTCCTCGAGCTTCGCCCGGTCGGCCTCGTCGAGCGGGACGGCGAACCCCGCCTCACGCATCATCAGGAGCCCCTTCGCCCTCAGCGACAGCTCGAGGTGGAGCCGGAGGTAGCAGAACATGTCCACCACGACCTCCGGCGAGAAGCGCTCCTTCAGCGAGCCCAGGTAGGCGCCGACCGCCGAGTCGGAGACGCGGCCGGAGAGGATCGACTCGAGAACCTCGGTGTCGGCGTCGAAGCCGACGTTCAGCCACTGCTCGAGCGCCCGCTCGCTCCTCTCGAACACGAAGAACGCGAGCGGGGGAAGGACGAGCAGGATCGCGGCGGTCGAGAGCACGGGCGACAGGAAGAAGTGGTTGAAGAACGAGTGGATCACCGTCGCGAGCAGGATCGCGATCCCCCACCCCGCCGCCGGCGGAGCGCCGCGCCGCTCGGAGAGCGCGCGCCCCGCGATCCCGACGATCGCGGTCGCGCCGCCGTGCATGATCGCGGTACCGAACCCCCGCACGAGCCAGAGGGTGATCGACGCGTGGGTCAGCGTCAGACCGTAATAGATGTTCTCCGCCACGGCGAAGCCGGTTCCGATCGCGAAGCCGTAGATCGCCGCATCGACGAGGAACCCGATGCGGTTCGAGCGGACGAGGAGGACGATCGCCGCCGCCTTGGCCAGCTCCTCGACGAGCGGGGCGACGTACCGGGAATACGAGGCCGCGCTCAGGGAGAGACGGGGGGCGAGCGCCGCGTTGCCGAACCAGCAGACGGTGGCGAGGCCGAACCCGACGGCGAGGAGGAGCGCGATCCAGCGGGGTCGCACGAGCTTGTAGCTGTCGAGATAGATCAGCACGCCCAGGAAGAGCAGGACGGGGAGGAGCCCGAGGGCGTAGATCACTGCAGCACCCTGAGCGAGACCATCCCCTCGTTTCGCCGCGGCTGTCCGTTCTCGAAGGCGGCTGCGTATCCGAACGAGAGCGTCATGTCCAGGCGGGAGAGGACCGTGAACCGGACGTCGAGCTGCGCTCCTGCGTCCGCGACCGTGCGGCGGACCGCCGACCCGTCGAAGTCGGTCGTCAGTCCCGACACGAACAGCGACGGCCGCGCCCAGGTCGCGTAGAACCCCGGCGTCCCGAAGCGCCGGAAGCGGATCGGAGGCAGGTTCCACTCGAGGATCGATTTCCCGAAGGTTCGCCCGCCGATCTCGTCGATCTCCACGCCGGGGAAGCTCAGCACCTCGCGGTAGCGATGCTCGTCCCCATGGTCGATCCAGTTGTTCCCGAACCCGCCGAAGAAGAACTGCGCGAACGGATCGGTCCTGTCCCCGAACCCCGCGCCCACCGCGTTCCGGAGCCAGATCGAGGAGTGGGTCAGCGGGAGCTGGAAGCCGACGTCGTACGTCGCGAGCGTCTGCGGGACGAAGTCGCCGTCGGCGTAGTTGGCGCCGAGCCAGAGCTGGACGCGCTGCCCCTTCTCCTCGTCCACGCGCCCGATCGACGACCGGACGTTCTCGTACTTCAACCGCGCGAAACCGGTGACGAGGGTGTCGGAGGGGGAGGCGACGTTCTGGAAGAGCGGCAGCGTCTCGAGGTTGCCGTAGTAGGCCGCCTCCGTCGTGAACGAGAGGCGGCGCGGCAGGTCGTACAGGTAGGTGTGGTCCCATCCGACCCGCAGCGAGTAGCCCTTGCGCGAGGTCTTGGTCGGCCCGAACAGGTCGTAGAAGTCGCCTGCGTTGAGCTTCGCATCCACCCGCCAGTCGTACCGGTGGAACTGCAGGCGCAGGTGCAGCCGCTCGCTCTCGGGAAGGTCGTGGTCGGGGGAGTACGACGCGTTCAGCGTGAGCCGGTCGAGCATGACCGGGTCGGAGAAGTTGAACCGCATCCCGACGGCGGGGGAGTCCTTGTACCCCTCGAGGATCGGGTAGAACGACTCGGAGCGGATGGCCCGTACGGGCTCGTAGGGGCCGCGGCGGACGATCATCTCCTCCAGGGGGATCTTGGCGGGTGAGGGGACCTGCCAGTCCTTCAACACCGGGTGGTGGTCCACGAGCTGCTGTCCGAGGAAGGCGATCGCCCCGACGTCCTCGAGGGGGGCGGGCTGGATGGTCGAGGGGACGAACCCCTGGCCGGAGTAGCGGAAGACGATCATCGACCCGTCGTCGCGGGGGATCGGCTGGAAGAACCCGGTCTCGGCGTTCGAGAGGGCTTCGACCTTCCCCGTCGCCAGCTCGTAGCGGAAGACGTTCGAGACCCCGGTGTAATACGAGCTGCCGACGAGGTACCGGCCGTCCTTCGTGAAGCCGAACCCCTCCGGGATGAACGTCGCGAAATCGAACTTGGCGACCGGCTCCGCGCGCCCGGCGAGCAGGTTCTCGATCTTGAACACCTGTTCCGTGTGGAGGCCGTCGATTCCGCCGACCGCCGCCGAGAGCATCGCTCCGTCCGGCGAGACGTCGAGGTCGTAGAGCACTTCCCCGTACGGCCAGGAGCGGACTTGATTCCACTGGTCGTACGGGTACGGGACGCGCACGAGGGTCGCGATCCCGTTGAAGTGCCGCACGCCCCAGAGCGACCGGTCGGCCGGGTCGAAGGCGAGGTCGCCGATCCGCGCGTCCTTGAGGAGCATCCGCGTCTTGCCGGTCGCCGGGTCGAGCGACATCAGGTCGCGGTAGTCGCGGCTGTCGGCGGTATAGAACAGGGTTCGCGATCCCGGATCCCACGCGAGCGACGTGACCGTGAACAGGACCGGGGCCTTGACCTCGGCGATCGGCTCGACCGCGCCGTCGTCAAGCGAGATCGCCCCGACGTGAGCGACCAGCCCCTGGTAGTTGAACGCGACGTAGAGTTTTCGCTCCTGCTCGTCGAGGAACGCCCGCGAGACCGACCCGAGGGCCCTCGCCGATAGGTCTCGGTACGGTGTCGTCGGGTACTTGCGGACGGCCTCCAGGTTCGCTTGCTGGAACCCGCGCTCGAAGGCGACCCAGTCGGACCAAGCCTGGTCCAGCGGCAGGCCGAACGTCGCCTTGAAGTTCTTCGCGTAGTAGGCCCGGCTCCCCTCTCCGCGAGAAACCCACTCGACCAGGCGCTCCGGGGTGTACCTGTCGGCCAGCCAGGTCATGAACCGGGTGCCGTAGAGGTACGAGTTGACCTCGACCTGGAAATCGATCTTGGTCCCCTCGGAGACGAGGCTGAGGGGGTCGTGGAACGGGGCCCCGTCACGCACCATCGAGCGGAAGACCATCTCGTCGTAGGCGCCCTGCGCGCGACCTTGGCCGCCCGCCATCCAGGTCTCGACGAACACCGCGATCCCCTCGTGGTACCAGCGGGGGGCCGCGTCGCGGGGGACCGTCAGGTAGTAGTACAGGATCGATTCCGGGTCGGCGGCGACCGGCATGACCTTCCCGCCGAAGAACGCCCTGGCCCGCCGGTCGGGCTTCGCGGCGGAGTCCACGGTCGCGATGTGGACCAGCTCGTGGTTCATGAGCCAGTTCATCCGCTCGTTCGGCGAGACGGTCTCGTACGCGACGGAGATCGGGGAGATCTCCAGCGCGAGGTCGTTCCAGGGGACCGCCGTGGCGCTGGCGTTTCCGGAGTCCGAGAAGTCGTTGAGGAGGACCGTGACCTTCTCGGACGGTGTGTACCCGAGCATCCGGCGCTGAAAGTCGAGCGAGTTCTCGAAGCAGCGGCCGGCGTGAGGGACCAGGTAGGACTGGAAGGGGTCGATGTAGAGGAGGCGGAGGTCCCGGGTCTCCAGGGTCGTGAACTGCGCCACCGCAGGGGAGACGGAGGCCAGAGCGACGATCGCAAGGAACCGCCGGAACGAGCCGCCCCCCATTGCTCGCGTCCACCCCCAAAAGCAAGACGGAGGCGCCCCGTTCCCGGGACGCCTCCGTCGTCAGCGGACGCGAATTATAACTCTTCTCGATTCAGTGGATCGTCAGAGCGTCGAGCCTCCTGGCCTCGATCCGGAGACCGTTCAAGAGGGCGGCGTTGCGGTTGATCGCCTGCATGAACGCCTGGTTCCTGAGCGCCTGCATGAAGGCATCGTTGCTCAGGACCGCCTGCACGAGGGCCTGGTTCCCCTTGAGCGCCTGCACCAAGGCGTCGTTCCCCTTGTTGAGCATCGCCTGGTCGAGCTTGCGACCGGCATTCAACTTGAACGCCTCGTTCCCCCGGATCGCCTGGTCGCGCACCGCGTTGACCTTCAGCGCGTCCATCACCGCGTCGTTGGCGAAGAGCGCTCGCGCCTCCGGGTCCTTGACGATCCGGTCGAAGGTCTCGCTCTGGATCCAGGTCGTGAGCTCGGTCTGGTCGAGCGTGACGTCGTTCCCCGTGATCTGGGTGGAGTGGTACCGCTGAGCCGCCCCCACCGTGCCGACCGCATCCTTGGGCTCCGGCGGATAGTTCTGGAAGAACACCACCAAAGCGGCGGCCGCGATCACGCTGCCCCCGATGAAGACCCACTTGTTCGCTGCGTTCTTTCCAGCCATGACCATCTCCTCTGCCCTTTGGCTCCCAGAAGTCACGCTCGTCAGGACGTACAACGGCTCCGGCTAAAAGTTGGGATCATTGTTTGGGAAGACGGAGGGAGCCCGCCTCGGTGGTCTCCCCCTCGTGGACGAATCGAACGTCCAGCCGTCCCCCGTCCTCGCGGGGGTCGAACCGGAGGATGACCTCGACCGGCTCGGACGCCTTCAGATCGACGTCGATCGCCGCCCCGCTTCCCGCCGGGCGCATCGTCGCCGTGCCGTGGACGCCGGCTGCCGACAGCTGCAATCCGCCGCTGGATGGACCGGGAGCGAGCGTGGCCGCCGCTTCGCGGCTGGACACCGACTGGCCGATCGGTCCCCGCCCGGTCACCGCGTAAAGGCCGATCATTCCGAGCAGAACGCCCGCCGCCAGGGCGTAGGCGTACCGCAGGACGACCCGCCCCTGCGGGCGACCCAGCCTGGACGCAAAGCTCGCCGGACGACGGAGCTCCCCGGTCCGGATCGGTCCCATCACCCGCTCGACCAGCTCGGCTGGAGGCTCCTCGCGCTCGACGGCGTCGAGCAGCCCGCCGAGGCGGCGGAGGCGCTCGTATTCCCCACGGGCAGCCGGGTTCTGGAGAAGGATCTCGCGCAGCCGCGCCCGGTCGCGCTCGGTCGCCATCCCGTCGAGGTCGGCGTGAATCAGCTCGTGGATGTCGTGAGGGAGGGTCATCGCATCATCCCCTTCGCTTCGAGCAGGTCGCGAAGCTGCCGGCGCGCTTCGAAGAGCCTGGATTTCACCGTCTTTTCCGGAATGCCGATCGTCGCCGCGATGTCCGCGTACGAGCAGTCCAGGAAGTGCCTCAACACGAGCACCGCGCGTCCATCCGGGGGGATGCGCATCAGCGCCTCCTGGACCCGGCGGCTGAGGTCGGCGCCGAGGATCTCCTCCTCGGGGCTTCGGATCGCCGCCGGCCAGTCCCCCGCGAGCGGCTCGGTGCGGGAGCGGCGCTTGACGTGGTTGAGGGCTTCGTTGATCGCGATGCGGTAGAGCCAGCTGAAGAACTTGTGCCGAGGGTCGAAGGTCGTGAGCTGCTCGTAGGCCTTGAGGAACGCGGTCTGCGTGAGGTCGAGGGCGTCGTCCCGATCCCGAACCATGCGCAGGACCGCGTTGAAAACCGGCCCCTTGTACCGCACCAGAAGGATCTCGAACGCGTGTTCATCGCCGCCGAGGCACTCCTGAACCAGGTCCCTGTCGTCCGGTTCGATCGTCATAACTACACGAGGTGCCCCGAAAGGTTGGGGCCGATCAGGCGGGGGGGGGCTCGATGGCGAAAACCCGATCGAATCCGGCGAAATGCAGGATGTCGCGGACATGTCCCCGGACGTTCACCAGCTTCAGGCTCTCCCCCCGGTTCATGAGCCGTTTCTGGGTCGCGAGGAGGACCCCGAGGCCGAGGCTCGAGATGTACTGGAGCTCCGCCAGATCGACGACCCGGCTCCCGGTCACGGCGGCCAGGAACGTCTCGGCCCGCTCGGCCTGGGAGGCGTCGAACCGTCCCGACAGGATGATTTCGTCGTTCGGACCGACCTTGATCTCCAACATCCCCCTCACCCCAGCTTTTTGAAGATTGTAGTCGTGCTCCGGCCGTCAACGTACTCGTAGTCGATTCCATCGACCATCCGCTTCAGGATGTGGATCCCCAGCCCCCCGGGCGTCCGCTCCCGCGGGCCCAGATCGACGCGCGCGTCGGGGGCGCTGCGGATGTCGAACGGCTGGCCGCCGAGGTCGGTGAGGCTGACCGCCAGCCGCCCCGGCTCCCGGCGCAGCTCAACGAGGATCTCCTCCCTTCCGCCGCCGTACTTGATCAGGTTCGTGAACAGCTCCTCGACGGCGAAGTGGACGGGGACGCGATGCTCCCCGCCGATCGCGGCACGGTCGAAGAACTCGTCGATGAAGTCGAAGACGGCGGGGAG
>Ga0075418_10001264_pt1 | contig 28573 bp, 24 predicted proteins | sample SoiMetdeltSBSDD2_FD_81776 | JGI IMG/M metagenome (GOLD analysis project Ga0075418, IMG submission 81776) | Bulk soil microbial communities from a Populus tree surrounding site in Tennessee, USA - Soil MetaG P. deltoides SBSDD2 | ecosystem: Environmental > Terrestrial > Soil > Tree plantation... | reverse complement strand
ATCCTTATTCTCAATGAACTTGCGCAACAAATGAGAAATGAAAGGTTCAGAAATGGAGCGATCAATTTTTCATCGCAGGAAGTAAAATTCAAGCTGGATGAAAACAATAAGCCAATCGGGATAATGATCAAAGAAAGCAAGGAAGCTCATCAGCTGATTGAAGAATTTATGCTGCTTGCCAACCGTACTGTGGCCGAAAACCTGGGTAAAATAAAAATCAATAATAAACCGGTTCCTTTTCCTTATCGCATTCATGATGATCCTGATGAAGAAAAATTGTTGCCATTTATAGCTTTTGCAAAAAAATTCGGACATCAATTTGATATTTCAAACCCCGATGCGATTGCCACATCATTTAATCAAATGCTAAAAGAAGTTCATGGAAAACCCGAGCAACATGTTTTGGAACAATTAGGAATACGAACAATGTCAAAAGCAAAATATACTACAGAAAATGTAGGACATTATGGTTTGGGATTCGAACATTATTGTCATTTTACTTCTCCTATTCGCCGCTATCCTGATGTTATGGTCCACCGGATACTTGCGCAGGCATTAAACAATTATTTTATCATTGACAAAAAGATAGAGGAGAAATGCAAGCATTGCAGTGATAAAGAAAGAGCTGCCATGGAAGCAGAAAGAGCTGCTAACAAATACAAACAGGTCGAGTATATGCAAAACTTTTTAGGAGAGGAATTTGAAGGGGTGATCAGCGGGGTGGCCTCTTTTGGCTATTGGGTGGAAACAATTGAACATAAATGTGAAGGTCTTGTGAGCATAAACAGTTTATCTGAATATGATGATTTCATGCATGTAGAAAGTGATTATTGCCTTGTAGGTGCTCGTTCAGGAAGGACGTTCCGGATGGGAGATAAAGTTTGGATAAAAGTGATAGCGGCAAATCTTACAAAAAGACAATTGGATTATGAATGGGTAGTGGCTAGCGGGCTGAAGGAAGTGAAGAAAAAAAAGAAGTTGGAAATCGGACGTCGGAAGTAGGAAGTCCGAAGTCGGAAATTTGATCACAGGCGTCAGACTTCTGTATAACACATTAACAAAAGGAACATGCAATCATTTGAAACGCTATCAAAACAATTTGCTGAGAAATTTGATACGAGGCACTTCCCTGAACAACCGGCTTCTTTATACGATCCGAACGAGTATTTTCTGAAACTTGGAGGAAAAAGAATCAGACCTGTTTTATGTTTAATGGGTAATGAGCTCTTTGACGAGATTATCCCAGATGCATGGCAGGCTGCAACTGCTATCGAGCTTTTTCACAATTTTACTCTTATCCATGACGATGTAATGGATAAAGCTCCCTTGCGAAGAGGAAAGCAAACCATTCATACAAAATATAATGAGAGCACAGCATTGCTTGCAGGGGATGTAATGATGGTGAAGGCCTATGAATACCTGAATAAAATTTCTTCTTCCTATCTCAGGAAGGTGCTGGCCCTGTTTAACAGAACAGCCGTTGAGGTTTGCGAAGGACAGCAAATGGATATGGATTATGAATCACAGGATAATGTAAGCATGAATGATTACCTAAAGATGATCGAATTGAAAACTTCAGTGGCATTGGCGGCAAGTTTGAAAGTAGGTGCCTTGCTTGGTGGTGGCGGTGAACGAAATCAAAACCTGCTTTACGAGTTTGGAAGGAAACTGGGCATCGCTTTCCAGGTACAGGATGATTATCTTGATGCCTTTGGTGATGGTAATAAAACGGGTAAGCAAATTGGCGGCGATATTCTTGCCAATAAAAAAACCTTTCTGCTTATTCATGCAATGGAATCAACTCCGCATCAAAAGCAACTAAAAGAATTAATAAAAACTAACCCCAGTGATAAAGTTGAAAAAGTTTTGAGAGTTTATCAGGATTGCAAAGCCGGTGAATGGGCATTGCAATTAAAGAATAAATATTTAGATGAGGCGCTGAATCACCTGGAAGATATTGCTGTGCTATCAAAAAGAAAAGAACCGCTCAGGGCACTCGCTCTTTTCCTTGTCCGAAGGGATTATTAACTCGATGACCGATTCATCAATCAGCGAAATGTCGAAATCTTATAACTATTCAACTTGTCTTTCGATTTTTTCCCTATTTTGACCTTTCAAAACCAAGACTGATGGCTAATTCTTTGTTTCGCCGGAAAACTATTGATTCAATTCTATCTGATGCACAAAAAGGCGATACCGATGTACATGCTCATGGTTTAGCAAGAGTTCTCACTGTTCGTGATCTCACTTTTTTTGGAATTGCAGCAATTATTGGCGCCGGTAGTTTCAGTTCATTAGGTGATGCTGTTTTTAAAGGTGGACCAGGTGTTGTTTTACTGTTTATTATTACAGGCATTGCCTGTGCATTTACTGCTCTTTGTTATTCAGAGTTTGCAAGTCGTATACCGGTTGCAGGTAGCGCCTATACCTATGCATATGCAAGTTTCGGAGAATTATTCGCATGGATCATAGGGTGGGCCCTGATCATGGAATATTCCATCGGTAATATATATGTTGCATTTAGTTGGAGTGATTACTTTACGTCGTTCTTGCATAAAGTAAACATCCATGTTCCTGATTATCTCACCTGTAGCTATGTTGAGGCGCATAAAGCCTTTCTAAATAATAGTTCAAACCAGGAATTGATCAATGCATGGAACAGTGCGCCGATGCTTGGAAGTTTGCATATCATTCTCGACCTGCCGGCCATTGTAATCAATTTGCTGATCACATATCTCGTTTACCGTGGCATTAAAGAAAGCCGCAACTTCAGCAATGTAATGGTGATATTAAAACTCGCCATTGTGGTGTTGGTTATTTTAGTGGGAGGTTCTTTGGTATTTTCCCAGGGATTAACGGATAACTGGACACCGGCAAATGAAGAAAGTGTAAGGTCTTTTATGCCTAATGGATTCAGCGGTGTTATGGCAGCGGTCAGTGGCGTTTTCTTTGCTTATATAGGTTTTGATGCAGTAAGTGTATTGGCTGAAGAAAGTAAAAATCCGCAACGGGATCTGCCCCGCGGTATGATCTATTCACTAGTTATATGCACTGTTGTTTATATTTTGTTGTCACTTGTTCTTACGGGTGCGGTGCATTATAAAAATTTCGAAGGAGTTGGCGATCCGCTTGCATTTATTTTTGAAAGTCAGAATCTGAATGTCGGATGGATGCAACTGATCGTAGCTATTTGTGCCGTGATTGCAATGACAAGTGTATTGCTTGTTTTTCAAATGGGACAACCACGGATCTGGATGAGCATGAGCCGTGATGGGTTATTGCCACCGGTGTTTCAAAAAATTCATCGCAGGTTTAAAACCCCGTCATTTGCGACTATAGTTACAGGATTAGTTGTTGGTATTCCAATTCTTTTTACCGATAAGTCATTTGTACTTGATTTTACAAGCATAGCCACGTTGTTTGCATTTGTACTTGTTTGCGGCGGCGTGCTGCTGATACCAAGAAAAGAAAAAATTGCCGGCCGGTTTCACATTCCCTATATCAATGGCCAGTTTTTGTATCCACTGATCATTGCCATTTCGTTTACATTATTCGTTGTTCTGAGCAAAAATTATTTTGCTAATCTTTTCAATTTTGATTTTTCATCAAATACCGATTATAACGAAGGCAACGCGAGCTTTATGGATCTTGCAACTCCAAACATTTCGCTAATTATATTTTGGATCGTTTGCATAATCCTTGCGATTGCGACTGTGATAAAAAAATATTCGTTGATCCCGTTGATGGGTGTTACAACATGTCTTTATTTACTTACGGGTATGACCAAGAGTAACTGGGCCTGGTTCCTTAGTTGGCTGGCCGTTGGCCTGGTACTTTATTTTATTTACGGATATAATAAGAGCAAATTGGCGTTAAAGAAATAATTATTTGACCAACTTTTGCACTACCCTAAGCTGCCCTTGCAATCGAAGATTTGTTAATTTATTTTCTTCCTGTGGAAGAGAATAAATTAATCACTCTTGTACTTTAGTAACTTTGCGCAGCTATTTATCCGTGTCACCCCGATTTAATCGGGGTGGCGCGGATAGGTTACAGACTACAATCCAATCATGAAGTTTCAAATAGGCGATAGGGTTCTTATTCTCCACTCCAATGAAGAAGCTGAAGTTGTTGATATCATCAACGATAAAATGGTGTTGGTAGATGCCGGTGGTGTTCAGTTTCCTGTTTATAAGGATCAAATTGATTTTCCCTATCTCAAGCGCTTCATGGAAAAGAAGAATGGTAACGGAAAAAAGCAAAAGCAATATGTGGATGATGTGAAGAAAGAAAAGATCAGTGAAGTAAAAAGAGAAGAAGATGGCATGTGGCTTACTTTTTTACCAGTAATTGATACAGATGAATTCGGAGATGATGTAGTGGATGAATTGAAAGTTCATTTATTGAACCGTACAAACACCGCTTATAATTTTGATTACAAGCTTGCCTTTTTTGGTAAGCCCGAGTTCGAACTGAAAAACACTGTTCATCCTTTTGAAAATTTTTATTTACACGATGTTCCTTTTGAGGACCTGAGCGATAGTCCTTTTTTTGAATTTGAATTTTCTTTAGTAAAAGCTGATAAAACCAAAGCTGAGATTTGTACTGCTTCACTAAAGCTTAAACCCAAACAACTTTTTAATAAGATAGAGGAAATCAGAAGCAAGAACGAAGCAAGCTTTTCTTATCGTCTTTTTGATAAATACCCTGATAAAGTTGTTCATGATAAGTTTGACATTGGTTCACTTGCTTCAAAGTATAAAGTATTTGATGCTTCAAAAGCAAAACAACACCTTGAACCGCCGCGGGCCGTAATTGATCTGCATATTGAAAAACTAACTGACAGCTGGCAGCACCTTGGCAATCTTCAAATACTCGCTATTCAATTAAAAACTTTTGAAAAGTACTACGACCTGGCCATTGCCCATCTGCAGCCGTCATTAATTGTTATTCATGGAGTAGGTAGCGGTAGATTGAGGGATGAGATTCATGAAGCATTGAAACATCGGAAGGAAGTAAAAACTTTTGTCAATCAATATGATCCGCGTTTTGGCTACGGTGCTACCGAGATATTTTTTGAATATTAAGGTCGCCTGAAATGGTAAGAAAACCGCATTCCAAATGAAAAATTCGGGGCAATAGAACTTCCTCCTGTTATATCTTTTCGATATGCCACATCTGCGATAGTAAAACACGGGCTGCCCCTGTATACAGTATCTCTTTGGAGATCGAATTCTTTATTATTTTGCAGGATAGAAATAAACCTGATGCCGACGCCGGAATAGATCTCTACACTGATTTTTTTTCCGGCTGGGTAAATTGTACCTATAACCAGGTTTAACCCGGTCACAATTTTTTTTACTGTGAAATTGTCGATCCTCTCATCTGAACTGTCGCCCGAGTAGTAATATGAAGCTATTGAATGATGAGAATCTTTCGTGTAGAAACCATTAATGCCAACATATTTGCCGTTGCGAATGGTGGCTTTATAATACCTGATTTCTGATCTTAATTTAAATCCAGCGGTGGCAATTAGATTGGTGTCTGGCATTGAATAATAACCCTCGCGGTATTTTATGCCGCCTTCATTGTACCAACTGATCTTTTTGCTTATTCCAAATTCAATCCCGCTCTGAATCGTTGGGAAACTGAATTCATCAACAAACGCTAATACCGGAATTTTTATCGAAACTCTTTGCGCCGTGCAGGTAAGCGTAAACAGCAACAGGCAATTAATAATTAAAAACCTCATAATCGGCAATTATGGTTTTCAGGCACCATCCTGATAGATGACGTTTTAATCAAAAAGTTTAACAGTTAGCTTTTAGGGCGGAATATCAAATTGATTTTAATAAATTATTTTTGCTGTTCGCTGCAAACCAGGCTATCGCTCGGCGCTTCCAGCCGGGAGGAAAGTCCGGACAGCACAGAGCAATGCACCGGTGAATAGCCGGGTATCTCAACCAATGCTGAAAAGCAAGTTGAGATAACAGAGAGTGCCACAGAAAATGACTACCCCGATTTATCGGGGAAAAGATGAAAATGTGGGGTAAGAGCCCACGGCTTTTGGTGGTAACATCATTTGCGGGTAAACCTTGCATGCTGAAATGCCACATAGGTTAGCGCTTGAGGACTGCTCGTCCGATGCTAATGGGTAGGCAGATTGATCCCGGTAAGTAATTGCCAGGACAGATAAATGATAAGCCATCCGATTTTATCGGGTCACAAAATCCGGCTTACAGGTTTGCAGCGTTTTTTTTGCTTACGATATGAAAAAACTTTTTATCTCAATTGTTTCAATTTGCCTGGTCATTATTGCTTGTAATGACAAGTCAAAACAAAACAGCAAAACAGAAACGACAACTGGCGATAGTATTCAGGCAATTGATCGCAAAACAGACTCTCTTTTAAAAGTTCAAAAATTTCAGGACAGCCTTCTATCAGTACATCGAAAAGATTCGACATTGTTAAGATTGACTCAGACCATTCTGCTTACGCTTAAGAATAAAAACTATTCTGCATTTGCAAATTATATTCATCCCGTTTCAGGTATCAGATTTTCTCCGTACGGATATATAGATACTCTTCGCCATATCAGGCTTTCAAGACAAAAATTTATTACTGAGGCAGCAAAGCCTGATCAGGACATGATGGTTTGGGGCGAATTCGATGGTACCGGTGATCAGATAAGAATGACATTGCATAATTATATGCAAAGATTTGTTTATGATGTTGATTTCGCTAAACCAGAGACACGCAAAGTAAATGAATATATAGGGTCAGGGAATTCATTAAACAATCTTGACTCAGTGTATAAAAATTGTGATTTTACCGAAAGCCATTTCTCAGGATTCGAAAAAAAATATGAAGGACATGACTGGCGAACACTGCGGCTTGTCTTTAAAGAAAGAAATGGCAGATACTTCTTAGTAGGGGTGGTTCATGATGAATGGACAATTTAAAACAGCTTGTTTCCAATATATCCACCCAGTTCCATTAGCCAGGCAATGCCAAGATGAACGATGAGGCCACCCACAATTGATCTTGTATTATAAACGACAATACCAAGAATTAATCCTCCAAAATAAGAACTGATGCATTCACCTACGGGTTTACCAAAATGTATCGTACAATAAAAACAAGCCATGGGAAGTATGGCATCTTTACCAACGATTTTTATAAAAGCTAAAATGAGAAAGCCCCGAAAAAATAATTCTACAGAAATAAAATCACTGCCATAAGAAAGCTCATGAAGCAACTGGTAAAGCCATTTGTTATCAACATTGAATAAAACCTCTTCCACGTCTCTGAGTTTTGGATACATACTTAAAAAATCTGGTTGAGTTGAAGCGGCTGCAACAAGCGGGATCATGATCAGCAGCATAATTAAGTATGGTTTCCACACAAAATTCTTCGCGGTCAGGCCAAAAAAGGTCTCTTTTTTATAAAACAGTTTCCATATGATAAATAAAATGAATGACAGGACTATTAGCCGCAATGGCCAGTAAATAATTTGATTCCAATAATAATCCAATAAGTAATGATCTAGTAGATGAAATTGAGTGTTCATTACCATCTTCCACGAGAAAATTGCTGGTGACAATAAAATCAGCAAAAGGATTAATCCGTTCCTAAAATAATTTTTACCCTGGAAAACATAGAATAAATAAGGCAGTCCAAACGCTATCAAAAAAATAAGATACCGGTAGAAAAACGATACTGTGATAGAGTTAACAGTCTCAATCTTATAGTCAATACCATAGTAAAAATTGAAATAGATCATTATGGCTGTTAGCAACGTGCAGGCGATGAATGCTCCAATATTTAGCCCTCTTATATAATCCGTTATGTATCTCGCGATCTCCTTCATAAAAATGGAAAATAGAAGTTTTTTTACTACTCTTTAAACTTTTTTCAAAGCATGGCTTCTCATATTGCGTATTTAAATTTTCCACAACCCTAAAAAACTAAATAAAATGAAAAGGTTCACGATTAACCAAATCAGCATAGGCGCATTTATATTTTTATTGGCCACTATGCTTTTCTCTTGTCAAAAAGATGTTAGCTCAGACAACAGTCAAACTGTTACAGAAGAACAGGCCACAACTTATTCTGAAGAAAGCTCAATGGCAGAAGCAAGTTTTGATGATGCAGAAGATCTGGCAACAACAGCAGCAGATGAAGAAAATAATGCCAGCGAATTTGGTCTTAACGGCCGTCTCTATCGTCCTTTATTTACTGAATTAAGAGCTGCTATCGGTAATTGTGCTGATATCACAGTTACTCCTAATGATTCAACTTATCCTAAAACCATCATCATTGATTTTGGAAATGGGTGTTTAGGTCTTGATGGTAAGTTTCGTTCAGGTGCTATTATCATTCATCTTACGGCTCCTTTACGCAGACCAGGCTCTGTAGTCACCATCACTTTCAGAAATTTTTATGTAAACCGTGTACATCTTCAGGGAACAAAGATCATCAGCAACCTTAGCGAACCTCCGGTTCATAAATGGAGTGTTCAGGTAGTGGGTGGTAAAGTGACCTTCCCTTCAGGCAGAGGTTACAGCTACCAAAGCGTAAAAGTAAAAACCCAAGTTGGTGGAATGGATACAAGGATCGTTCGTGATGATGTGTATGAATTTACAGGTCGTTCACAAACTGAATTCAATAACGGTTTAACTATAACATTAAATACTGAGACTCCACTGGTGAAAAAAGTAGCATGCCCATGGATCAGTGATGGTAAATTAAAGATCAAGATCAATGACCGTGTCTTATTCCTTAACTATGGTTTTCCGGATGATGGGCAATGCGATAACAAAGCGTTGCTTACATGGAATAATGGAAACAATCAAAGGGTGATTATCTTATAACTCGTGTTGGTAAGCAATAATAAAAAAGTCTCCCTGGATTTAACCGGTGGAGACTTTTTCTATTTATAAGGTTTCGGTTTTTAAATGCTGTCGGTTACAACCAACAATGCATAAATAACTCCCGGTAAAATGAACAGGAACCAAAGTAAAAGACTCAGCCAGAATCTACCATTTATTTCCCCCTGGTGTAAATAAACTGCAAGTGGAGGAAGTAATATCGCAAGGATGATAAGTACAACCTGCTCAACTTTGGCCGACTTGTTGGCTTTCTTTTCTTTTTTGAAAAGCTTCCATTGTTTTTTTACTTCCTTTAATCTTTCTTTTTTATCATGCTTGGAAAGATTTTTGAACTCTGCCATTGCAGATTTTACAGTAGCAGGATCAGGCTCACCACCAGGAATAACTAGAGCGGAAGATTGAAATGGAATCATTGAACTCAACAGGGCAGTCATCAGCAGGGAACAAAAGAACTTTTTCATAAGTGTATATGTTTGGGTTTAAGATTGATTAGCAAAATTAAGCTTCTGCGTTTTGCGGCAGGAAAGTATTTTATCAACAGGTGGGTAAATGTTTTACCACTAATTTTATCGTATGAAACCTATTGGACTCATTGGTGGACTTACTTATGTGTCCACAATCGAATATTATCGCTACTTAAATGAGCTGGCTAATATAAAACTTGGCGATGCTGACACTGCGAAGATCATAATGTATTCGGTAAATTTTGGGGAGATCAAAGATCTTACTGAAGCAGAGGATTGGGATGGAATAGCTGCCATGATGTGTGATGCAGCAAAGAAAATTGAAGACGCAGGAGCTGCTTGTCTCTTGCTTGGTGCTAATACTATGCATAAAATAGCCAATGAAGTGCAGGCGACAATCAAAATTCCAATTATTCATGTTGCTAAAGCTGTAGCAAAAGATATTTGCCATCTTGGGTTAAAAAAAGTGGGATTGCTTGGAACCCGCTTCACTATGCAAGAGACTTTTTACAGTGATCATTTGACGAACAATTCTATTGAATCAATAATACCGGACCAGGGTGAGGTTGAATTCATCAACTATACGATCTATAATGAGTTCAGCCAAAATATTTTCTCAGCTAAAACAAAAGCTGCTTATCTCGATATTATTTCAAGACTAAAGCAAAGAGGTGCCGAAGGAATAATCATGGGTTGTACCGAAATTCCGAGTTTAATAAATCAATCCGATTGTGACATTCCTTTATTTGATACAGTAAAAATCCACTCCGCAGCCGGAGTGGATTATGTATTGAGCTTGTAATCCTTTATTTGTTGGAAAGACTTTGATCAACGAAGGCAGAGATCCAACCCACTTGTCCATTCTTTACCAGATAAAATTGTTTGGTCTCATAAATAGAAGCAAACTGCCTCATTATTTTCATTAACAATCCGCTTCCGGACATTAATGACTTTTGGTCAAAAACACCATGAACAGTTTTTGCCGCTTTCAGAATGGCAGCTTTTTCAGTTGCATCAATTCCAACCTTTGCCAGGTTTTCAGGTGAATAAGCGGAGAAATTTGTATAAAGCCTCTCAAAGAATTTTATTACTTCATCAAAAGTGACAGGCACAACTGCATTATCGACCAACTCAGGATGCATTAAGTTAGCCGCAGCCCACGCGGCCCCGCCACTGAACGCGATATAATCACTCAATGGATATGCACCGCTGGCATTAACGGCATAAACTATATCAGCATTTTCAGCTTGTGACAATACACGGACAAGTTGCTTTTGATAATTCGCCATGCTTTTATCTTCATCCATTCTTTTTTCGGTAGCATTTGATGCGCTTTTTGTTCCCCAATTCAATTGAAACAAGTAAAAATCTTTTGTGTTTCCATAAGGGAAATAACCGCCTTTTGTATTACCGCTCCCAATGTCGATAAGAAATGTTGTATACCTTCTTGATTCGGGAACAATACCCAAATGAGAAAGTAATGCCTCTTGTTTTACATCTATAATCGTTACCTGTCTTGATGGCTCATTGATCCTCGACCTGAATGAATCAATTAGCTTTTTTACCAGTTCGGTTTTTTCATCTTTTTCAGCCTGCATTTTTACCCCGCTGCTTATGGCAGTAAAAATTCTTTTGTCCGGAATTTTATAATCATGTTGTGCCTTTGCGTACAAACCACAAAGTGCATCAAGGGTGGATGAGAATGTTGGATCGTTAAAAGAAATGAAATCGGTATTGACAGAAGTATCTTTTAAAATATTAAAGCTTCCATTTGATTGGGCATTTTTTCCAAGCTCAAGCATGCTCATTTTTACACCTTTCGATCCTACTTCAATGCCTGTATAAACAGTAGAATTATTGTATTTGAGTTTTAAGCTGGTTTGGGCTGTTAAGAAACTAGCTGAAAAACATAGGCACGCAAACAAGATAAGGTGGCGCTTGAAAAGGATATTGCACATGGGCTAGTAATTTATTCGTGTAAAACTACTTAATACTGAGTGGCTTTAATCAATAAATGAATTGCAAATGAAAAGTGTGAATAGAATGTGATTAACTCAAATGAAAGGGAAACATCAATCTTCTTCCTTCTTCAATACCGCAGCGACAGTCTGTCCAATTTTCGAACCATCTACATCATAGACGATCCGTACTCTTGCACTTTTTATTTCTGAAGAACTTAATGATAACGAGTGACGGTTTTTACCTGCTGTAATAATAAGAATAGCTGTGTTCGGAGGAATGCTGCCCAGATTTTCGGCAACCATTTCCACTTCATGAAAAGTATTGTTGAGATCGATCTTTACAAAGGTAGTGAGTGGCTTTGCGCTCAGCCGCTGATGAGTCAATACAACTTGTTTATCTACCAGGACCGTTATCGAATCTCCATCGACTTGAGCATTATCATAGAAATCAAGACGTATAGTTCCTGTATCCACTTTTATCTCCGGCACTTCTTTAAAAGCAGATTCCCTGATGCGTGTTAAAATGATACTGCCGCCATCACAACTTTGCAAAGAATTTAAAACAGTTCCATTCCATTGACCTCTTAATGTTTCTACTTTGCCTTCGCGACTATAGGTAAGCTCAAAGTTTTTTACGCAAATAACACAACGTTGAGGGATATGATATGTCGTTACGGAGCCTTCTTGTACATGGAGTTTTTTCGTGGCACGGTCGAATGATCCTCTAAAATTTTTCTTTACATAATTATCGATGTCCTGGTAATGATAAGAATCGCCTGCCACAATATTGCCCTTTGCATTAATTTGAAGCTCGATATTATTTTCAGGAAAACATCCTCGCATGCTTAATGTACCTTTCCAATACCCGCTAATATCCTGGCCAATGCCCTGAATAGTGACAGCAATTGTCAAAAAACTAAATGCCAGAAGAATTTTCACCATCAAAAATTAAGACAAAAATTCCGCCCGAAATGTGAAAATTATATAAAAGGTGAAAATTTTTGCCAACAAATGGTGATAATTCGGCTTGGTGAAATGAGTCTACCTACTTCTCAGGCCCAAAAAAGCAATGGCAATTATAATAAAGCCAATCCCGGTTATGGTTGGCGGTAATATTTTTCCCTTTGTGCCAAGGTAAATCATATAAACTCCAAGCAGGACAAGCACAACGGCTGCAGCTGTAAGTGTATAATTTTTATTCATATTGCGGCTCTGGGCTTTTTTAATTTCTAAAGAACAATTAAGTTCGGAAAAAAATAAATGATAATGAAATCAAGTTCACGCCGCCGGTTTTTAGGCAACATTGCCTTGTCTATACCATTTGCAGCTGTAGTAAAGTCAAATACTATCTTCGCTCAAAAAAAGGGAATGTTCATACATCACGTTTATTTCTGGCTGAAAAATTCTGGTAATAAGGAAGATAAAGCCAAACTAATAGAGGGATTAAAAAAACTTTCAAAGGTTAAAACCATAAAGAATTTTTATATCGGTCAGCCTGCGCCAACACGCCGCGAAGTTATTGATAGCTCTTATGATGTTAGCTGGTTATTATTTTTTGAAAATGCTGCCGACCAGGATAGCTATCAAACTGATCCGGTCCATTTAAAATTTGTTGAAGAATGTTCTTCGCTTTGGAGCAAAGTAACAGTTTACGATACAATAGATGCAACCCCCTAAATCCCCCTGAAGGGGAACTTAGAAAGTGCCTAGGTTAAAAAAGTTTTTTGGATAGAGAATGAACTAAAGCCCCTTTAGGGGTTTGGGGTTTAGTAACCCCACTTCTTCATTATTGCCAGATCTTCTTTAGCGCATTCAAGCGGGGTTTTGCCCTGGTATGATTCCTGTTCAATGATATAATGAACATTTTTTGTATTCTTCCTTACATAGTCAATCACTTCTTTCAGGTTTACTATCCCTGCACCAAGAATAGTGCTTTCATATTTTTCATTGCCCTCTGTGGCTTTTATTTCGTCTTTTACATGCAGTGACAAAAATCTTCCCGGATATTTCTTTACAACTTCCATTGCATTGCCGCCGCCGTTATAAAGATTGCCGGTGTCAAGTTGTTGTATCACAAGTTTTGGGTCTGTATTTGTAAGTATAATATCATATAACATATCACCATCCAGTTTTTCACTGAATTCAAAATCATGGTTATGATATCCGAATTTCATTCCTGATTTCTGGCACAGCTCGCCGCTCTTGTTAAACACTTCCATAAAGCTGAGCAGTGCATTGCGATCTTTGCGATAACGATTATCAAGCGATGGGCTGATCACATATTGCTGTCCCATGGTTGCTGCATCTTCAACTGTATATTTCCAGAGATCTGTAAATTGTTTTTTTGATTCATCCCAATGCAAATTACCCATTACGGTATGTCCGCTTGGCATTTTCATTCCAAGGTCATCTAATACTTTTTTGAATTCAACAGGAGTATAGCCATAAAACTTCCTGTTATTGTAGTTCGCATGCTCTACATTTTTATATCCCATTGCTGCCAACTGCTTCAAAGTGCCAAGAGGATCTTTTGTCATATCGCCTCTTACAGAATAAAGCTGGATACCGACTATCTCTTCATCTTTTGGGTTGACAAACGGAATTTTTGATAACAAAGAGCCACCTGCCAGCGCAAATGCCGAGTTTTTGATAAAAGTTCTGCGTGAGTTATTCATATAGCAACGTTTAAAATTTTTACTAAGCTAAGTATTTTTAAACGGCCATCAGTTTATTTCGAGCTGGTCTTTTGTTGGAAGTTTTGGAAAACTATTATGAGGCTCTGATTGATACCAAAATATCACCGAGCTAATATCTGATTCCTGCACCAAATAACGGCCACCACTTCTCCAGCCAAGATCCTGGATCGTAACTCTTAAATTTTTTTCAAAGCGGATAGGATCCATGATATGCCAGCGATACATTCCGAACCGTTGCATTACATTGTAATGTCCATCGCCATCAATTACCTGGTGTAAGCCGGCATAAGCTGTTGAAAATTCCGTATAGTCAACAATCTCTACACCTGCTGCATTTTTCTTTCTGGTGTCAAAATCATAAGAGCCGCAAAAATAATCTTCCGTTCCTGTACCATTGATGGTTGGAAATTTTGTATCGCCATCCATAAAAAATTTTATTTCCCCTTCACCCCACCAGCCATTATTATGAACACCCCATGCCATATAAGCACCCACATACTGTCCTTTGCCTCTAATGCTATCGACTAAAGTGCATACTCCATTTTTCACTTTATTACTTCTTCTGAATTGTGCATGAAAATAGGCAGCATCATCAGGCACAGCCGTAAGCGTGTAATCAACCTGGTAATACAATGTCATATTCTCGACATTAATATTTGTCATGGTGATCTTGCATTTTTTCTTGAATGGCATTACCCAATAACAATTGAATGCGCTGCCGGGATTAATTGTGACAGCTAATGAATTCATATGTGAATATGATCCCCACCCGGCGCCAAAAAAATCCCCAACAGGAACTTCGACGGAAGGTTCTGTTTCATCATCCCAATAAAAACGAAATATTGAATATCGCCAATTCCCGGTTGGCGTCATCCAGATATGCTGAATAGCGCCTGGCCCTGTTATCTCAGCCATCGTAAATGTTTCACCCGGTTTAATAACAACATAGGGATTTACTTTCCATCCCTGGCCAAGATCCCTTGCCGCATTCTTTGCATTGCCATTTTCAAGTGTTGCCATTCCGCCTTTTCCCGGTTCGCCTGTCAGGTTTTCGGGACTTATCGATCTTGTTTTTGCATCGCTAAGACGAAACAGGTTTCCAAGATTCATATTAAGACCGTTGAATCTCTCTTGTTGAGCTGCTGCAATTGTTGAAATAAAAAGAAGCGAGGATAATAATTTTCTCATATTGTGTAGTTTTTTCGTTTATGAGAAAGTTAAGGAATAATGCTAAGAAAAAATGGGTAAATGAGAAAAGGAGTATATCGCTATACTCCTTTTAATACATTTCGTTATTTGAAATATCCGTGCCTCTTTTCTCCTTTAACCTCTTAGCGAAATATTTTTCCAAAAAAGACTTTCATATCATTCCATGATGCAGAATCAGCCGCGGCATTGTATTCAATGGGCATTTTAAACTTTTTTCCCATTTCCGTTGCATCGGGATTAGTAAATGAATGTGTGGCGTTAGGATAGGTTATGAAAGTGTAAGTTTTACCGATCGAATCCATTTGTTTTTTAAATGGAGCTACTTCCGCATTAACAAAATCATCTTTTTCACCATGACAAACAAGTATTTCTGCTTTTGTAAGATTTTTGTCTGCAGGTGTTCCCAAAAGACTTCCATGAAAACTTACAACACCATTTAATGGCTCACCCATCCTGGCAAGGTTAAGCAGCATTCCACCACCAAAACAATATCCTATACCTGCGATCTTAGTTTGATCTACGTTGGGATTCTTTTTAAATTCCTCTAAGGCCCGGTCAAATACCTTCTTTGCCATTGCAGGATTTTGATAATAAGGCATAGCAAGATTTTGCGCTGCGCCAGGATCATTTCCCATACGGCCATTTCCATACATGTCAACAGCCATTGCGATATATCCTAGTCCAGCAAGGTCTCTTGCACGACGTTTTGCATAGTCGTTCAATCCCCACCATTCATGGATCACTAAAACTGCAGGCCGTTTCCCTTCTATATTTTCATCATAAACCACATAGTTATTCATGTTAAGTGTATCAATCGTGTAGGTGACAGCTTCTTCTTTTATTTTAGGTGTTTTTGTTTCCGCCTGGTTAGTGCTGCTTTCATTAGCACTGTTATTACAAGCATATAAAGTAAGGAATGTGCAAGCAGACAATAGCGTTTGAAGTCTCATATCTTTGGTTTTGTTGTGAGGAAAGACTAATAAAGTTCATAAAATATTTTTTACCACAACAATTTATTTGCCACTTTTGTTTGCGAACAACTGATTTGTATGAAAACCCGTTTATTTATTTTATTAACCGCACTGGTATTGTTATCCTGCAATCAGCAGGGTGAACAGAAAAATGGAACCAATATTAAAATCAATGATGTCGATATTGGGTTTGACCAATGCGGTAAAGAAGATACAACATTGCTTTTTGTACATGGCTGGTGTATAAACAAAGAGTATTGGAATAGTCAAAAAAATTATTTCTGCGATAAATATAAAGTGGTGACGCTTGATCTGCCGGGTTTTGGTAAATCTGACAAGGCTAGAACAAACTGGACCTTTGAACAATATGCAGATGACATCAATAAGTTTATAACGGAAAAGAAATTAAAGAATGTAATTCTTATCGGGCATTCTATGTCCGGCGATATTTTGTTATTAGTCGATACCAAATATCCCAGCTCTTTAATTGGTATTGTTGGAATCGATAATCTCAAGTCTCCGGGAACAAAAAACACAGAAGAGCAAGCAAAGGAGTTGGAAGGATTTTTTGCGATGATGGATAGCAGCTTTTCGGGCACTGTTGAAATGTACACAAAGCAATATCTTTTTCCACCGACTGCTGATAGTGCCATAGTAAAAAGAGTTATAAATGATTTTAAAAATAATGATTCAGTGATCGCAATAAAAGTGTTGCGTGCATTGGTTGATGTTTCTCAAAAGGAAAGAGATCTGATGCAACAATTAAAGCACAAGCTCTATCTTGTTAATAGCGATCCTGCACCAACGGCGATCGATTCTTTACGGAAATATTGCAAGGCTTCAGCAGAAGTTGTTTATATAAAAGGCACGGGTCATTATCCAATGATAGAACGACCTGCTGAATTCAATGCTGCTTTGGAAAAAGTGATTCGGATGATTGGAGAAAAGTAATTCTATCCTGTCGGTAAGCAAGGATCATATCGTCTATGAATGTTTTTTGTCATTATATTTTTGCAAATACTCCTGGTAATAGTCATTTACTTTTTTGCTGTACGACTTGCTGAAATCGATCAATTTTTTTTGCCATCCTTTCTTGTTACCAAATGCAATAAGCTCATCGGCAACCGCAGCGCCTTTTCTGCCCGAGATCCTTATTTGTGCTGAAGCCGTCAGCATTGCCATATCATCGATCACTTGTTTAATATCCTCATGCTGCTCCTTTATTTTTTTAAAACTTATTTTATCAGCACTGGGTTGTAGTTCACGGATCAAATAGCTGCTTTTATTAAACCGTGTGGTGCTTAACAATTCTGGATTATTATTCTGCATAAACTTTTGTACAAAGAAAATTCGCTTTGCTTCAGTTGGCCATATTGGCTGTTTACGATTGGTATATTTTGCCAGGCTTGATGCTCTTGCTTCTTTCATATCGATCAACTTGTATTGACTTGTATTGTCCGTATCCTGGAATAAAAAACAATACCTGTTGACGCCAATGCTCCCTGTGCCTGCAATGCGAAAAGCAACATCAACACAACGATGATTGGATAGTTGATTTTTTTTAGCAGCCCATTGCTGAATATGATCCAATAATTCTTTTTTTAATTCTTCAGGCAGTTCAATGTGGTGCTCTTCATCTATTAGCAAGCAACGGTTATCCCTTTGTATAGAAGTTCTTTCATTTAATAGTTCGTCGTGCGGTCGTTTAGCAACTGTTTCTAAAAAGGTTTTCACAACTCCGTTTGCGATTTGCGGCTCTATATATAAAGCCTTGCCTTTTTGAAGAGTTAAAGAATAGGTGTACAAAAATTGTTCAACCATATCATCTGCCCTCTCATCAGCAATTTTAAATGAATCAAATGCAACATCTATGCTTGTTATAATTCTTGCTATTTCCCATGAAACCGGGGCAAGTATAGCTTCTTCAAAATCATTCAGATCAAAATACACCAAACGGTTATCACCTTTAAAGCTGCCAAAATTCTCTACATGAAGATCGCCAGAGATCCAGATGGGTGGAGATGCCGGGAAATTCTTTTCCTTACTCAGATCTTCATAAAACAAATGACACGTGCCCCTGAAAAAGCTAAAGGCGTCTTTCGCCATTCGTTCATACTTTAATTTCAAAGAATCTTTTAAAAACCCTTCATTGAATTTTTTTATTCTTTTATCTAGAGATTTCATGCAAACAAGTTGATACTGTTATTCCTAAAGTTATGAATTGAATTAAACTCAGGAGGCTATTGCGCTGGGATACGCAAAGGATAACCAGGTTGTTGATAACCGGCTTGTAGTAGCAACAAGACTGTCATTTTATGTTCCGCTTTGACCTAAATTTGTTTTCTTCTGTCTTGTGAATACAATCAATGTAAAGGATTCTTCAATGAAATATCTTTTATTCCTATCAGTTGTATTACTTGGCTCTTCTGCAATAGCTCAAAAAAAATATTATTTTAGAAATAATGGTAACTATTTTGACGAGGAAGACGGAAGTAAGCAACGTCCCTATAGTTCCCTTGGCCAACTTTCGAAACTAAGATTGGCAGCTGGCGACACGGTCTTTTTCTCGAACGGTGGCGAGCTTGCTGGCAAGATCAATCTCGATAATATTCACGGACAGCCGAACAGGCCAATTGTATTTACCTCGTATGGGAAAGAAAAAACAACAATTCATTCGGGTACAGGAGAGGCATTCGTAATTACCGGGAGTAGTAATTTTTCAATCAGTAATCTTATCCTGATTGGTTTTGGTCGCAAGGCTGGCAATAGTTCCGATGGCGTGAAATTGATCAATTGTGAATCAGTGAAAATTAAAAATCTTGATATCGCTGGATTTCAAAAATCAGGTTTGCAGCTATTTAATTGTCGTAATGCTGAAATAAATGGAGTGGTGGCACAGGATAATGGGATGGCCGGTATTTTAGTTGAAGGGGATTATCAAAAACGATTGTCAGAAAAAATTCATATTACAAGATGCCGTGCTGATAACAATCCCGGTGACCCGACAAATCTTACCAATCACAGTGGTAATGGAATCCTGGTAGGAAATTCCAAAAAGGTTTTGATCGAGTATTGCACCGCTACCAACAATGGTTGGGATATGCCACGCATTGGAAATGGTCCGGTAGGTATTTGGGCCTATGAAACTGATTCTGTAATTATTCAAAATTGTATTTCGTATAGAAATAAAACAGCACCCGGCGCTGCTGATGGCGGAGGTTTTGATCTCGATGGTGGGGTTACTAACTCAATAATTCAATATTGCCTTTCTTATGAGAATGAAGGGGCAGGTTATGGCATTTTTGAATACCCTGGTGCAAACAAATGGAAAAACAATACTGTCCGCTATTGCATAAGTATTAACGACGGAAGAAAAACTGAGAATGCAGCAGGTATGTACATTTGGAACGGGTGGGAGGTTGATACAATGTTCACAGATTTTTATGCGTACAATAATTTTTTTTATAACGATACTAAATATGCCTTCAGTTTTGCGGAGCAGAGCCGGCATAAACGATTTTATTTTTTAAATAATGTTTTTGTGTCGTCGGATACCAGTGATGTTTATCATGGAATTGACAGCAGCACAACAGATGTTTTTCTTGGCAACGTATGGATGAGAAAAAGCGGCACGTTTATGCAAAATGGTTTCAACAACCTTGAACAATGGGCAAAGTCAACCGGGTATGAAATCAAAGACAACAAGTTTTATGGAATTTCATTTGACAGAATGGTCTTTGATCTTCCGAAATATACTGACATTACCGATCTCCATAGCTTCAAAACAAATCCTATGTTACGGCAGGTTCGTAGTAATATTTTACGGAACAAGGGGGTTGATATAAAAAGAATGTTTGGGATTGATCCGGGGAAAAAAGATTTCTTCGGCAACCAGGTTCCGAATGGTACTCCTGAACCGGGAATCTTTGAAATGAAATAACTGATCTCATAGGGTTGCTAAAATTAAATGTTTAAATAATATTTGGGTTAAAGAGTTATACGACAACAGTTGATTGACCGGTTAGCCATTCTTTGTCTTATGCACATGTTCTGAACAGATGAAAAGTGTGGATTATGTAACAATCCGAAAGAAGTATGTAACAATTGCTGGTTATAGATTCCTGTATCTTGCTTAAGCCAGATTTAACCCCCTCAAAATGAATTCGCTTACAATTTCTCCCCAAAATAAGACAACCCGATCAGTTTGGAATGACCCTTCCATTCCATTGGTTTCTGTTCTCGTTCATGAATTAAGAAACCCACTGACCAATATCATGCTAACCATTCATCTGCTAGAATCCAAAATATTGGATGATAACGACAGATTATATATGGATATCATTAAACGCAGCTCGGCACGGATCAATGACCTGATAAATGAACTTCTTAAAGGGCAAACCAATCATGAAAAACAAACGGAAAAATATTCTATTCATGAATTGCTTGATGAAGTGATTGAATTGGCCAGGGATAAGATCATCCTTAAAAATATTGTCGTTAAGAAAAATTATGCCCAACATGATCTCAAAATAAAAATGGACAGGCAGAAAATAAAAATTGCGTTGACAAATATTGTCATCAACGCTATTGACGCAATGGGTTCAGAAAATGGAGAATTGACACTTCGTACAAAATTGATTAAGGGGAGATATGCCGTATCGATCCAGGACAATGGATGCGGAATAAGCAAAGAGAATTTGCCATTTATATTTAAGCCATTTTTTACAAATAAACCAGGAGGAATGGGGGTTGGGTTAGCCGCAACAAATGATATTCTCCGGTCAAACCAGGTTGGCGTAAAAGTAGAATCAGTGATAGGGAAGTGGACAAGGTTCATCTTATTTTTTGAAAAAAATAAGATCACCGCCAAAGGGAAAATTTTAGAATTTCAACAGCCCATAGCTAGGAGGAATAAAACGCTTACTGCAATTGAGCTTGGTTGAGTGCACAGAGATTATTCCTTATTCATATTTTCAAAAAGACAATCACCTGCCCACGGAAAAGGGCGGCGTGGGCCAGGCGGTTCTGGGTAATCTGCATAAGCTTTCATTTCATCATCGAGCCTGTTCAGCATACCCGCGGTTTTTAATTTTGATTTTGATTCTATATGTTTCCAACCGTATCGTTCAAAGAATTCTTCACCTTCTTCCGGTGCAAATTGAAATACGGCACCGCTTTCTTTTAAGGCAGGGCCCATTTCTTTCTGAGCCATTTCTAAAAGGGCAGGAGAAACCATGTCAAAAATCCATCGACGAAAATGATTTTGTGAAGAAAGATCGTTTGCGAGTTCGGCAACTTGTTTCGAAGTCAGGTAGATGATCAGTCCTTCTGTAACCACCAGTGCTTTTTTACATTCACTATTTAATTGACGAAATAATTCAAGCCGTGTCTTTCTGTCTGCGAGATCGAGAGCAATGCTTCGAAGCTCACAGTTCGGTATTTCATTTTGAAGAATTTCATTTTTGTAATTGATCATTGCCGGCAGATCAACGTCGATCCATTGTAAAGTTTTTGGTAATTGCATTCTATAGGGTCTTGCATCAAGACCGGCAGCAAGATTAACGATCATATCATATCCCTGTTCAACATGCTGCTTTATAAATTCATCAAACAAATAAGTTCTTGCCACAAAAGACCAGCTGTTTTTTCTGCTAAACTCAATTGCATTGGCAATTTGCTCACCTTTATCACCTGCAAGCCTTCGTGCAAACGGATCATGAAAAACCGCATCGGGTCTTTCGCTTTCTTCTGCTCTGAAAAATGCCACCCATCTTGCAGTATCGGAAATATTTTCTACTAGTTGTTTCATGATTAATGAAGGTAGAGTATTATTGTGAGTTGGGCTGGATTGCTACTATTAAGCTACGGTTGCGTCGCACACTTGTGCGTTCTGTAATTCTATTGGATTTATTGTGGATGAGTTTATATTCTTCAGCCATCATCATTCATTTCATTGATGAGATTGCTTCGGCGGACTCAATATTGTAGCGTTTGTAATGAACTTTGTCGGCCCCGCAAGGATGCTTACCTTTGCGCCCACTATGACAATCGAAAAATTGAATGATATGCGGTCCCGCATTGCCGGGATAAGGAGGTTTCTTTGACGTCGATAATCGCCGCGATAAGATCGAAAATGATAAACAGCTTTCACTAAGCGCCGGATTTTGGGATGATAATGCCCGTGCAACTTCCATCATGAAGGAAATAAAAGTGAATGAATACTGGATCGATCTGTATAAACAAACAGAATCGGCAGTAGAAGATTTTGCTGTGCTATTTGATTTCTGGAAAGCCGGTGATGCAACTGAAGAGGAAACAAAAGCTGCTTATGAAAAAGCATTGACGATGCTTGAGGATGCAGAATTCAAAGCAACATTAAATGAGCCCGAAGATGAATTACCAGCGGTATTGCAGATAAACTCTGGTGCCGGTGGAACCGAAAGCCAGGATTGGGCTGAGATGCTTGCCCGTATGTATCGCATGTATGGGGAAAAGCATGGATGGAAAGTAGAGGAACTAGATTGGCAATGGGGCGATGGTGCGGGGATAAAAACATGTACTTATGAATTCGAGGGACCATTTGCATATGGATTTTTAAAAGCAGAAAGCGGTGTGCATCGTTTGGTTCGCATTTCACCATTTGATAGTAATGCACGGCGTCATACTTCATTTGCTTCGGTTTTTGTCTACCCGTTAGTTGATGATACCATTAACATTGAAATAAAACCTGCCGATATAAAAATGGAAACATCACGAAGTGGTGGCGCCGGCGGGCAGAATGTAAATAAGGTAGAAACTAAGGTCCAGTTAACGCATATTCCTACTGGCATCGTGGTGGTGTGTCAGCAGGATAGAACTCAGCTCGGGAATAGAGAATTGGCGATGCAAATGTTGAAAAGCCGCTTGTATGAAGAAGAGCTTCGCAAAAGACAAGCGATAAAAGATGCTACTAATTCATCTAAGAAAAAAATAGAATGGGGATCACAGATCCGTTCTTATGTTTTTCATCCTTATAAAATGATCAAAGACCACCGAACAGACTATGAAGTCGGGAATGTGCAGCCGGTGATGGATGGAGAACTGGATGGATTTATAAAAGCCTATTTGATGCAATCAAAAGAAATAGAAAGTTAATTTCACGCAAAGCCCGCAAAGGAGTCAACACGCAAAGTAGTAAACTTTCTTTGCGACGCTGCGTTAACTTTGCGTCTTTGCGGGAAATAAAACTTACAATATAAAAACATTTGTATGAGTCTCGGATATTTCTCTTACCCAATGCCAGTAAATGAACCAGTATTAAATTATGCTCCCGGTTCACCGGAAAGAAAAAGATTAAAAGAAGTTTTAGCTGAATTAAAAAAAGAAAAGATCGATGTGCCCATGTATATCGGTAGCAAAGAAGTAAGAACAAATAAAAAAGGAATACTACATCCTCCACATGAAATTTCGTACACTCTTGGCACCTATTCTGAAGGGAATGAAAAACATGTTACACAGGCAATAGATGCAGCCCTTGCCGCAAGAGAATCCTGGGCAACGATGGATTGGGAAACCAGAGCAAATATTTTTTTAAAAGCCGCTGATTTAATGGCCACGAAATATCGTCCTTATATAAATGGCACGACAATGCTTGGCCAAAGTAAAAATGCCTACCAGGCAGAAATTGATGCTGCATGTGAGTTAATAGATTTTCTTCGCTTCAATGTTCATTTCTTAAGTGAGATATATAAACAGCAACCGAACAGCAGCCCGGGTATGCATAATAGAATGGAATATCGCCCGCTTGAAGGATTTGTTTTAGCGATCACGCCATTTAATTTTACCGCTATCGGAGGAAACCTTCCAACAAGCGCCGCAATGTGTGGTAATGTTGTTGTATGGAAACCGGCGCATACTCAAATTTATTCTGCGCAAATGTTTATGCGCATTTTAAAAGAGGCGGGTCTACCTGATGGGGTTATCAATTTAATTTATGTGAGTGGGCCAGTACTTGGAAAGGTTTGTTTCAGCCATCCTGATTTTGCCGGCGTTCATTTCACCGGCTCGACTGGTGTATTTAATTATATGTGGGAAACGATAGGAAAGAATACGGGTATGTATAAATCGTATCCAAGAATCGTTGGTGAAACGGGAGGTAAAGATTTTGTCATTGCCCATAAAACAGCTGACCCAGATGTAGTGGCTACAGCCTTGCTTCGCGGCGCTTTTGAATTCCAGGGGCAAAAATGTTCTGCAGCATCAAGAGCATACATCCCATCAAATATTGCCGAAGAAGTAAAAAAGAAATTGATAGCGGGTGTAAAAAGTTTTAAAATGGGAAGCCCGGAAGACTTTACAAATTTTATAAATGCCGTGATCGATGAAAAGAGTTTTGATAATATTAAAAAATATATTGACGACGCAAAAAAGGATAAGAAAGCAGAAATATGGGTAGGAGGTAAGTGTGATAAAAGCCGGGGTTACTTTGTTCAACCTACGATCATTGAAGCTAAAGATCCAAAATATGTAACCATGTGTGAAGAGATATTTGGGCCTGTGCTTACTATATATATATATAATGCCAACCAGTTTGAACGGACACTTGACCTTGTCAATACAACTTCACCCTATGCACTTACGGGTTCTGTAATTGCAAAAGATAAAGCTGCGATTGAGCTTGCTACGGAGAAATTAAGGAATGCTGCGGGCAATTTTTATATAAATGATAAACCAACTGGCGCCGTTGTCGGTCAGCAACCTTTTGGTGGGGCAAGGGCAAGTGGTACCAATGATAAGGCAGGAAGTATCTTAAATCTTTACCGCTGGCTAAGTGCAAGAACAATTAAAGAGACATTTAATCCTCCTACGGATTATCGCTATCCCTTTATGCAGGAGAAGTAGTAAGATTTCGAAGTGATAGTCCATTCAATTTTTTATTTCGGGAAGAAAGCTTGTATGGGTTAATGGCCTGTCATAATTTGGCGACCATTAAATAATTAAATCCAAAAAAATGAAAAATCTATTAGCCATCGTTTTTTTCAGTTCAATTCTTTCTTTCACCGCCAAATCCCAGGAATCAGATCTAAAACCTTTTAAAGTTGATGTTAGCTTAGGGTATGCGATACCGGGTGGTAAAGGAGCAAAAGGCGGAGTATTATTTGCCGTAGAACCTAAATATGCAGTGATCCCTGCTTTTTCAGTAGGCTTACGCATGGAAGGTGCCGTTGTAGCAAGATTCAGCGGTTACGATGAGAACGGTGAAGAAATGGATGCAAGTGTAAAAGCATCTGGTTCTTATTTATTAACCGGTGATTATTATTTTACAGATAATTATTCTTTCCGCCCGTTTGCGGGTGGTGGCGCCGGAATCTTTTCACTGGCAAGTGTTGAAGTGAACTCAACATCTGGTGAAGTTTCTGGGGGTACCAAATTTGGCGGAATGGTAAGAGCTGGTTTTGAATTATCACATTTCCGTTTAGGTCTTGAGTATAACTTAATTCCTAAAACTACATTCACAGGTTATGACGAGAATGGTGAAATGACAAGTGGTTTAACTTCTAAGAATGGTTATATCGGAATTAAAGTGGGCGTATGTATCGGAGGTGGTCCAAGATAATCAACTAAAAAACTATTTATACAAAGGTCGTCCCATAAGACGGCCTTTTATTTTTGAATAAGTAAAATGAAAATGTTTTGATAGAATAATAGACTTCTCTTTAGCTTGCTTATTTTTAATAAAATTTTCTTCGTTTGAAATCAATATTAAAAGAACAGGAACTAGCAATTACTATAAGAAGGCTGGCACACCAGGTACTTGAGAATCATCTGAATCTTGAGAATACAGTTTTGATCGGCCTCCAACCACGAGGGATCTTTCTTTCGGATAAAATTGTTGATGAAATTAAAAAGGAAGTTCCCACTGCACCTGTACACTATGGAAAACTCGATATTACTTTTTATCGTGATGATATTCGCAAAGGATTGCATATCGCAAACAGAACGGATATCCCATTTTCAATAGAAGGTAAAAATGTTATACTCATAGATGATGTTCTTTATACAGGCAGAACGATCCGCGCCGCGCTTGATGCTTTACTTGATTTTGGTCGTCCCGAAAAAGTTGAACTCTGTATTTTGATCGATCGTCGTTTCAGCAGGCAATTGCCAATACAGCCAGATTATATTGGCAAATCTATTGATGCTATTGTTTCACAAAAAGTAAAAGTGTTTTGGAAAGCAAAAGATGGTAAAGACGAAGTTTGCCTTGTAAATGATTAGTTTTTTATTTCAGAGGAATGATCTAAGCTTTTATATAACTAATTTTTCTCATGTTTTTTTTTGGTGTGTCAAACGCATTTTTTTAACTGATTAAAGAATTTTTTTTTGAAAATATTCCAAACAACTGTTTGGTTCCCCAAAAAAAAGTTTAGAAAAATTTTAGGGATTTGTAATTTTTTTTCCTGAAATTGCTGTATCCTTCTAACCAAATTTTAAAACTGCTTGTATTATGAAAAGAAAATCCCGGCTTCTTGCCACCCTGGCAAGATATTTTTCCCTATCCGTTATTTTACTGTTGTTTGTTTTCTGTGCCTCTGCTCAAAAACAGGTGTCAGGCACGGTAAAAGAAAACAATAATCCTGTAGTAGGAGCAACTGTTGAAGTAAAAGGAACCAATGTGGCGACCATAACCGGCCCACAGGGGACATTCGTTATTAATCTTCCGGCAGGAAGAACTCAGCTTGTAATTTCTTATGTTGGTTTTGAAACACAAACTGTCAACGTAGGTGATAAAACCTCTGTTGATGTGGTAATGTCACCTGTCAACACTACTTTGAATGAAGTTGTTGTGACCGGGTACACAGCCCAGGCCAAAAAAGATATCACAGGTTCCGTATCCGTTGTAAAAGTCAGCGATCTTAAATCAATTCCCGCAGCTAATGCTTCAAGCCAGTTGCAGGGCAGAGTTGCCGGTGTTACAGTTACACAGGATAATCGTCCGGGTACTGAATCATCTGTAAAGATCCGCGGCTTCTCCTCCTTTGGTGATAACGCACCATTGTATATTATCGACGGTATTCCTGTTGGCGGAATCAGTGGGTTAAACCCCAACGATGTTGAGTCTATGCAGGTATTGAAAGATGCTGCTGCGGCTTCTATTTATGGTGCCCGTGCTTCCAATGGTGTTATTATCGTTACTACCAAAAAAGGAAGAAGTGGGGTAGCAAAAGTTACCTATAACGCTTATTATGGTAAGGCCTCTCCCGGAAAAGGCTGGGATTTGGCGAATGCACAGGAAATGGCTGATCTGACCTGGCTAGCTTACAGAAACTCTGGTCAGGCTGTTCCAACCGGCCAGTATGGAACGGGAACCACTCCACGTTTGCCGGATTATATACTTCCAGAAGGAAAAATGGAAGGAGATCCTGCGGTTAATCCCAGTTTGTATTTCCTGAATCTTGATAACATCGGTAGTTCATATCTCATCATGCGAGCCAATAAAGCTGGTACAAACTGGTATGACGAGATCACAGATAACGCACCCTTAATGAACCACAACCTTACGGTATCCGGTGGCGCTGAAAGGAGTCGTTATTTAATGAGCTTTGACTATTTTGACCAGGATGCAATTCTCATCTATAGTTTTTACAAAAGGTTTACAGTAAGAGTGAATACCGAATTTAATGTCAAGAAGAATATCAGGATCGGCGAAAACATCCAGGTAAGATCAGATGAAAACAATACCGTTGGCAACAATGGAAATAATGGTGAAGGTACTGAATTGGGACATGCTTATAGAAATCAGCCGATTATTCCGGTATATGATATAAAAGGAAATTTCGCAGGTTCAAGAGCACCTAACCTAGGGAATGCAAATAATCCTGTTGCGAATAGTTGGCGCAGAAGAGAGAACCGTGGTCAGTCACTTAATGTTTTCGGTAATTTGTATGCTGAAGTAGATTTCTTAAAACATTTTACGGTCAGGTCAAGTTTTGGCGGACAACTTAATTATTTCAATGGTTTTGCATTTAGCTATAAGACCTATGAAAATTCTGAGAACAACACCGGTAACAGTTATAATGAGAACTTTAGCCGTTTCCGTGAATGGACCTGGACAAACCAGTTAACTTATAAAAACACATTTGCTCAAAATCACGATGTAAATATCTTGGTAGGTACCGAGGCAGTTGAAAGTTGGGGAAGAGGCATTGGCGCAAGCCGGGCCGATTATATAACTGAAAGGCGCGATTTCTGGTCTTTGAATGGCGGTGCTGTCAATCAACAAAACAACGGGGCTCCATTTACGCCTGCCGCTCTTGTTTCCTATTTTGGAAAGGTCGATTACACTTTCAAAAATAAATTCCTCGCAAGTGCTACCGTTCGACGCGATGGTTCATCAAGATT
>Ga0075418_10001263_pt1 | contig 28584 bp, 28 predicted proteins | sample SoiMetdeltSBSDD2_FD_81776 | JGI IMG/M metagenome (GOLD analysis project Ga0075418, IMG submission 81776) | Bulk soil microbial communities from a Populus tree surrounding site in Tennessee, USA - Soil MetaG P. deltoides SBSDD2 | ecosystem: Environmental > Terrestrial > Soil > Tree plantation... | reverse complement strand
CTAGCTCCTGATGGATTGCAACGGAGCCAAGAAGTCTTCGTTCGAGCAGACTTTATTCCCCGGCAGGCAGACCTTAGTCTCCGCTGGAACGTTCCTAGGCGACGGCAACACTGTCGGTTCGCGCTGCCTGCGCCAAGACGTCAGCCAACGGGCCAAACCGGAACTCCTTCAGCAGCCGCCGCAAGCGGTCTTCCGTCTTCCCCAGGTTGTGATAGTGGCGAATGGCCGTGAGGCTGGCACCGGCAAGCCTGGGCTGGTCCGGATCGATTTCCCAAGGGTGCAGGTAGAACACCGACGGCTTTCCCTCAATCCGATTCAGGCGGTCAATGCCGCGACGTGTCCACCCGTACGGCAGCAGCCGGAAGTACCCTCCCCCGCCCACCGGGAGGTTCGTTCGGGCCCAACGCACTGTCGATCCGGGCACTTCCCAGATGCTGCCGGCTGCCCGATCCACGCGTTGAATGTCGCGTGGCCAGTCCGGGATCCCGTAGCGATCGTGATGAATCGGGTAAATGCTCGAGTCGAAGAGATACCCCTCGCTGATCAGCACGTCCAACGCCCACAGCGACTGCTGGGTGATCGAGAAACTCGGCGCGCGATACCCGACAACCGGAACGCCGGCGGCCGATTCAATCGCGATGCGGGCACGTCGCAGATCGTCACGAAAGTCCGACTCGCTGATCTCGTAGACCAGCCTGTGGCTGTATCCGTGCGACGCCAACTCATGACCCGCAGCGTGAATCTGTCGAACGACCCTGGGGAAGCGCTCGGCGATCCACCCGAGCACGAAAAACGTGCCGGTCACGCCTTCCGCGGCGAAGATCTCCAGCAGCCGCTCGGTGTTCCTGCAGACGCGGCTCTCGAAACCGTCCCAATCCGCCCGCGACACGCGGTCCTCGAACGCCGAGACTTGAAAATAGTCCTCGACGTCGACCGTCATAGCGTTCAGGACGCGGCGATCCTGCGATTGACGCCAGCGCCGATCCACACCTTCGACGTGAGAAGCCGATATCGCCGTCCCGTCATTCAGGTACGCCATGATCTCCGTCCTACGAGCCGCGGCGCACGAGCACGGTCTTGAGCGTTTCAAGGCCGATGAACAAGTCGAACGCGATCGAGATGTGCTTGATGTAAAAGAGGTCGAACTGCAGCTTTTGGAGCGCGTCTTCAATCGTCGACCCGTAGCTGTGTCGCACCTGCGCCCAGCCGGTTAAGCCGGGACGGACGACGTGACGCTGGCCGTAAAAGGGAATCTGCTTGGTCAGTTCGGCGACGAACTCCGGGCGCTCGGGTCGTGGACCGACGAAGCTCATATCGCCGCACAGAATGTTCCAGAGCTGCGGCACCTCGTCGAGGCGGGTGCGGCGCAGGAACTTACCCACGGGCGTGACGCGTGGATCTCCGGCTGTCGACCAGACTGCGCCCGTCTCAGCCTCCGCCTCTTGCCGCATCGAACGAAACTTGTGGATCATGAACGTCCGGCCGTCCTTGCCGACACGCCGCTGGTGGTAGAACGCCGGGCCCGGCGACGACACTTTGATCGCAATCGCGACGAGCACCAGGATCGGCATCGCCAACGTCAGCCCCACCGCCGCCACCGCGATGTCGAACGCGCGCTTCGACGCCCACATCAGGCGGCTCTTGCGAAAGCCGCTGGAAAAGATCAACCAGCTTGGCCTGAGGTTTTCGACCGCAATTTTTCCGGTGTACTCCTCGTACACCGACGCCAGATGGTCGAATTGAACGCCGTGCAGGAGCTTCATGCGCAGGAGGTCGTTCATCGGCAACTTGCCGCGCGCATCCGCGAGGCTGACGACGACGCGGTCGACACGTGAGTTGCGGACGATAGCCGGGATGTCTGCGACCGTGCCAATCACACCCGGATTGATGAGCGGCTGGCCGACGCGGGACGGGTCCGAATCAACGAAGCCCACCAGGTCCACGGCGAGCTCCTGACGACGATCGAACAGCTCTCGCGCGAGCGCCACTGAAGCCTCGCTGGTGCCCACGATGAGCAGCCGTTCAGCGGGACCAACGCGGAGCGACAACCATTCAAACGCCAGGCGCCAGCCGGAGACCAACGCGATGACGAGCACCGAAGCGATCACGAACACGCCACGGCCGATGACCAGCGACGGCACCCAGTAGTACAGGGCGGCGAGTACCAACGACGCTCCGCCCAGGGCCTGGATCAGGCTCACCACGAGCCCACGGCGGTCTTTGAGCGTGCGCAGGTCGTACAGATCGCAGTAATGCAGCGCCACTTGCAGCACGATCGCGATCAGCACGGCACGGCTGAGCAGATCGACAAGCGACAACTGGTCGAGCCCGAACCGCAACGTCGTCGCGAGTACGACCGCCATCACAATGAGCAAGTGCTCAATCGTCGCCAGCATCGCCATTCGGACGGGTACGCGAGCGAAATGGGCCTTGCTCACTGCTGGCTACTCCGGTTTAGCGGGTTCTGCGTAAGCCCGGTAATATTCGCGATCGGTCGGCGCGATCTCCGCGCCGTTGAGGATGACGCCGAGAATGCGCTCGCGACCGATCGCCTCGATGGACTTCTGCGTCAGCGCGCAATCGGTCTGACCCGCGCGCACCACCAGAAGCGCACCATCGACCATTCCGGCCAGGAGGCTGGCGTCCGAAACAGTTCCCACGGGTGGCGCGTCCACCACCACCCAGTCGTAGAGGTTGCACGCGTCGACCAAAATCCGGTGCATCCGTGTCGACGTCAGACTACCCATCGGATCGGGATCCGGCCGGCCGGCCGGCAACAGCGAGAGTGTCTCCGTCAGCCGAAATACCGTCAGCTTCTGCTCGGTCGCTGCGCGCAGACCGTCGGACAAGCCGACGACGTCCGGCATATGCCTGACGTCTCGAATCGATGGGCGCCTGAGGTCAGCGTCAATCAAGAGCACCTGGCGGCGATACGATTCGCTGAGAATTAACGCGAGATTGATTGCGGTGAGTGTTTTTCCATCGTTCGGCGACGCGCTGGTCACCATGACCGACTTGAGGTCGCTGTTCGCACGCGCCTGATGCAGCGTCGCCGCCAGACGACGAAACTGTTCGACGAGAAACGGATCTCTACCTTCCGCCGTCACGAGGCGCTGTTTCCATTCGGAATTGAAGCCACTGATCACCACGCCTTTGCCGGCGGCGAGAGGGGTGAGCGCATGCGCCGACACGGGCCCTGACACATGCGGCTGTGCCGCCAGAGATCGCTCGGATTCCGGCGAGACCACTGTCACCGGACCGGTTGGGACGACCGCGACGTCTTTATCCGAAAAGTCCCAAGGCGATTTGAACGACTCCGCGCCGTTATTGCCCGAGGTCGGCTCGCTCGGGTCCGCGCGGTGTGAGCGCCGAAGCGCTTCCTCGATACGGCTCATTGGCTGTGTTCCTCACTTCTCCCAGTCCCCGGGGTCATGCGACGTACCTCCACAACTGCATCCGCCACGCGACCAATCCGGCTGCCGCGACGACAAGCGTCACCCCGCCAAACAGCAGGCGTTTGCGGTGAGACCGTCGCCGAGTCTCGGCCTGATCCACCACAACGGGCACAATCGCCAGCACAGGCAGTCTCAGGACATCCAACACATCCGCTTCCGAGTGGAACGTCGTATCGCGGAAGAACAGAAACGCGACGATGCCGATCCCCAGGAAGAGCCCGCCGGCGGTGGCCCCAGCGTTTGTCTGCATTCGAATCGCGCCGGCCGGTCGAACCGGAACCCGAGCGGCATCCACGATGCGAAACTGTTCGCCGACCTGCTGCTCCTCCAGATCCGCCGCGACCCGGGAGTCCTCACTCTTGCGAAGAAAGCCTTCGTAGGAGAGCTTCAGCGTCTCGTAGTCACGAGTGAGCGCAATCCATTCCGAGTCGACACCGGGAATCGCGGCGAGGCGGCCCTGGTGTTCTTCGATGCGCGCACGCATCTTCAGAGCCTCGGCTTCTTTGAACGCAATCTGTCGGTCGAGGCTTTCGATGTCGCGCTGATACCCATCCAGGCGCTCGCGGCGCGCCACCTGCTCGCTGCTAAGACCCGTCGTGGCTGTGGATTCCTGAGGTTTGGGCTCAGCAGCAACCTTGGCTTTCAGGTCGGCGACCAGCCGACGCTGGCGGCGAAGATCGGGATGCCCTTCCTTCAGCCGCCGCTCGTAGTTCTGTAGCGTCGATTCAGCGCTCGCAAGCTGCTGCGCCAGCGGCACCGCCGGCGCCGAGGGATCCGTTGGTGATGCCGGCAACTGCTGTACGGGCGACACCGGGAGCGGCGTCGCGAGAGCGTCCGCGTACATTCGCTGCGTCGTCTGGCGCCGATCGCGATCGCGGGCGGTGGCTTCAATCAACGCCTGAAGCTGGATCTGCGTGGATTGGACAACCTGAAGGTTGAAAGCACTATCGGTCGGCAGCCGTCCCGCGTGTTGCTGACGGAAACGCTCCATCAATTGCTCTTGCGCGTCGAGCTTTTGCTTGGCTTCAGCCAGCTGAATGGCCAAAAACTTGTTGGTGCCGCCCGCTAGTTCTTTGCGTTCGCGGGCATTCTCAGCGATGAACAGTTGACCGATCGCGCCTGTGACCTTTGCCGCGAGATCGGGATCAACGTAGGTGAACCTCACGTAAAACGCGTCGGCTGGAAGATGCCTGGCCTGCCGAACCAGATCAATCTTGATCGCGCTCCGCAACTTCGCGACCACGTCTTCCATCGGGAGCCGGTCGACATCTTCGGGGTAGAGGTTGAACTCGCGAATCAACCGCTCCATGTTCGTGCGGCTCTTGACCTGGGCTTCCAGCGAGTCCATCCGATCTTCCGTGCGAACGGTTACCGTCGAACGCACAATCGCGTCGGGCACGCGCTGCGGCGTGATCTGAACCAGCATCTCCGACACAAACATGTTGTCCTCTGATGCCGAAACGATGAGGCCAGCGAACGCGCCGATCGCCGTCGTCACGACGACAATCCACCAATACCGCTTGGCGAGCGCGAGATAGTCTGGAACGCCGTATTTCTTGCCTGGCAACATAAACGTTTCTCCTACCGCGCCTGACCTGTCCGCCCGCGCGCTCCGCCCTCAGTTGCGCCATAGCTGCCGTAAAGCGGCAACCACAACGTGAACCCGACTCGGATCGCGTTGCGGTCGTACTCCGGTGGGAACCCAAGGGGCAGAATCGTGAAGTCGCTCAAGCGGTAGTGGTAGTAGTCGTACTGAACGGTCGCGGCGCAGCAGCGCGAGAGCGCATACCGCATCTGTGCTGTACCGCTGTAAGCGGTATAGCTCCCGCCGTCCTGGCCACCGCCGGCCTCGCCGTTTGAAAACGCGCCCGAGAGTGCCGCCTCGATCCTCGAGCCGAACGTCCCGTCGGTCCGAAAGCTCACCGAGTGCCCCGGATAGGACGCGACCGAGACACCCTGCAGCGTGCTGACCGAACGCCGATAATCCGTCGCGACCGACCAGCTCCGGCCAAAATCGAGACTGACCCTGGCCATCGCGGTGGGCACCCAGTAGTCCAAGGCCACGCGATCGAGCGGAAGCTCGGTCTGCACGTACGTTGCTCCGCCACCCCCACCGAACAACAACTGCCTGGTTGGCGACAACCGCTTCGTGTAGGTCAGCGAACCTTCCAACGCCTGGTCAGAGAGTGGCAGCGCACCGCCGATTGGCTGCCGCATCTCCGTGGTCGAGTACTGGTACGTCGTGTCAAGCGCTACGGAACGCGACAGATTCCCCGTATGACCGATGTGGGCGTTCCACGTCGTGTTGTCGAAGCCAACCCTGTCCAGGTAGGTTCTCTGGGAGTAGCCGACAGTCCCCGCGGTGCTGTGCCTCGGGTTCCACTGTCGCGAGAGGTTTGCCGTCGTTGCCGATGACCACGAACTCTGCTCAATGAGACCGTTCCCGACCCCCGTTCCGGTTTCCGGAAGAATGCCGACAGGCACGTCGGCGTCGAGCGCCGAAAAAGCGCCAAGAATGAACGTGGGTTCGTACGCGAGGCTTTGCGTAACCGAGAACCGGCTTCCGCGACTGAGATCGCTGGCAAAGTCAAGGTTCAGGTCGGCTCCGACGATTGAATCGAAGGTTGGCCGGTAGTAACTCACCGATAGCACATTGCCGACGGCGGAGAACGATCGCGCGGCGCGTCCGTAGAAGTAGTCCACGGTTGCGGCGGTGCTCGTCGAGAATCCTGTCGGCGTGTCAGTCACGGGCACCGTGTCTGGCGGCTGCGAGTAGTCCACGTGACCGCCAAGGACGCTGGCCGTGAGCGTCAGCGTTTGTCGTACGCGATTCGGATCTGGTGGCGGTCCGCCGCCAAACAGGCCGCGATACGGGCGTGACGGCCGCTGTACGACCTGCGCGTGCACCGACGACGCACAGACACAGACCACGACCGCCGCCAACATCAAGGTGCGTCGCATAGCTACCTCACCAGCACCTGGTCCCCGGGCTTGAGGACGATGTTCTGCGCGAGGTTCTTCCCTTCGGACAGCTCCTTGTAATTCACCTTGAAGGCGCGCTGCTGTCCGTTCTCGGTGCGTAGCACCGTGATGTTCTTCTTGTCGGCGTACTCGGTCAGACCACCGGCCAGCGAAATCAACTGCATGACCGTCAAGTCACGCGTCAACGGGTAGCCGTTCGGCGTGGTCACCTGCCCGGTGATGTAGACCTTCCGGCTATTGATGGTGCGCACGACGACGGTGACCGTGGGGTCCTCGATCAATTTCACTGCCGCCTTCGTGATCTGTTCCTTCAGGGCCTCTGGCGTCAGGCCCGCGGCCGCCACGTCCCCAATGAGCGGCAGCGTAATCTTTCCGTCTGGACGAACCGTGTGATCGCCAGACATATCGGTATCGCGCCAGAACACGATGCCAATCACGTCATCGGCGCCGATGACGTAGTCGGCTGCGACCTGCACTGCGGGACCAACGGTTGGCGGCGCGCTTTGTTTCGCCGTCGCCGGTGACGCGGGCGCCGACTGCGCGCGAACGGGATCGGCGACCCCCAGGGACAAACTGCAGACGATCGCGGCGAGTGCCGCAACACGCACGGTGGGGAGCAAAACGACATTGCGCATACTTGTTACCTTGCTAGATCAAAAAAACGAGAAACGACGTTTACGATTCACGGCGCTGAACATCGACGTCACCGACGATTCGAGTTCTGGAGCCTCACCGCTAGAGGGCGACGGCACCTGCGGTGCGCTGGGTACCGCCGGCCGCTCAGAAGCCGGAACAGCGCCATCGTGATCCGATAACGACGGAGCCGGCGGCGCCGAACTGGTTGCCTGGCTGATGTCGAAATCGCGGCAGACTTCCTCGACAAACGCGGCGTTGAGCGGCTTCACTTGCGCAGCAAAGCCCCCGATCATCGCGTTGTCGCAAATCACGTTGACGGTGCGCGGCAGTCCGCCCGACGCGTGATACACGGCGCCGACGGCTTCCCTCGTGAACACCTGTTCGGGCCGCCCGCCGGCGATACGCAAGCGGCCGGCGATGTACGACGCCGTTTCATTGAGCTCCATCGGCTTCAGCAGACAGCGCAGCGCGATCCGCTGCTTCAACTGGCGGAGCGACGTGTCGTTGAGCCGATCCGACAGCTCGGGCTGACCAGCCAGAATCACGTTCACGAGCTTCGTCGTGGTCGTCTCGATGTTGCTCAGCAACCGGATCTCTTCAAGGAGCTCGTACGGAATGCTCTGCGCTTCGTCGATCACGAGCGCGCTCAAATAACCGTTCGTCTGGCGCTCTTGCAGTTCGCGGCGCAGCTCGAACAGAAAACGCGTCTTCGATTCGCCAGCGCCCTCTGTCAAGCCGAACGCGCGCGCCAGGAATTCATAGAACTCGTTCCGCGTCAGCGTCGGGTTGCTCATCAGCACGACTTTGACGTTCGCGGTCGAGACATCTGCCAGAGCCGCCTGCACGAGCGTCGTCTTGCCGGTACCGGCCTCGCCGATAAGCAACGTGAGCCCCCGCGCCGTCGTAAGGCCGTACTGCAGGTTGCACAGCGCTTCGCGCTGGCGCGTCGTCAAAAACAGGAACCGTGGGTTCGGTACTAACTCGAAGGGCCGTTCCTTCAGCCCGAAGAATGCTTCGTACATTGGTGAATCCGATGTGTCGTGAACACGCTCAGCGATACTCTTTGAACGGAAGCTGACACTCGTGCTTCCGCAAGAAATTCAAAAAGCGTTTGTAGTCGCGCGGCTCCATGTTGAACATGCGCGCCACGATCTTGTAGTTGCCGCGCGCCTCTTCGAGGCCCTTGCGAACCAGGTCGCGCATGTTGCCGCGGGTGATCTCGCGCTGCATGTAGAGGGGATAGACCGCCGTCCAGAACGACTCGCGATCCTCGACGAGCTTCTTGTAAAGATCGTCGGCCACGGTGCGACGGCGTTCGCGCTTCGGACGGACGCCGATGCCCTGATGAACGCGGATCTCCATCGGCAGATCTTCGGCGCCGACGACGTCGGTGCGTCCGGTGACGACCAGGCGTTCGATGACATTCTCGAGCTCGCGGACGTTGCCGGGCCACGAGTACTCGCTCAGCAGCTTGATCGCGTCGGGCGAGATGTGGTGCACCGACGAGCCGTTGTTGCGCGTGAACTGCTCGAGGAAGTGATCGATCAGGAGCGGAATGTCTTCGCGGCGCTCGCGCAGCGGCGGCACGGTCAGGTGGATGACGTTCAGGCGGTAGAACAGATCCTCGCGGAACGTGCCCTCGGTAATCATGTCGCGCAGGTTGCGGTTGGTCGCCGCGATGACCCGCACGTTGACGCGCCCGACGGCCCGGTCGGCGCCGACCTTCTGAATTTCACCCGTCTCCATGAACCGCAGCAGCAGACCCTGCATGCGCAGCGTCATCTCCGCCACTTCGTCCAGGAACATCGTGCCGCCGTCAGCGATCTCCAGCTTGCCTTGCTTGTCGCGATAAGCACCAGTGAAGCTGCCCTTCACGTGCCCGAACAACTCCGACTCGAGGAGCGTCTCGGGCAAGCCCGCGCAGTTCATGGCGACCATCGGCCGGCCGACACGGGCACTGCGCGCGTGGATCGCATGGGCGACGAGTTCCTTGCCGACGCCGCTCTCACCGGTGATCAAGACCTTGGCGTCCGACTTCGAGACGCGGTCGATCTCCTGCGCCAGCTCGAGAATGACGTTGCTCGTCCCGATCAACTGTCCGTTGCCATTGCGTTTCATGTGCATAACGTCCTCTTGCACCGGGGGGCTTCGCCCCGCCGGACCCCCGTACACGCTATGGAGTCGCTTTTCGTAAGAACTCTTCCAGGCGCCGCCGGCTCGTTTCGTCCATCGACGTGAAGACGGTCCCGAGATTCAGGTCGCGAGCCGGGGAGCCGGCGCGACGCCGGATCTGCACCGTCGGCGCATACGATGATCCGGCCAGCGCGAATCGCAACTGCCCGGTGGCGCCCACTGGCAATGGCATGTCCGACTCGACGAGGGCGCCGCTCGCGCTGATGTCGATCAGCCGCACGCGCGTTCGCAGCTGCAGGCTGCACTCCTCGTCCTGCGGCAACAGCACCCTGGGCGAGCGCCGCCGATCGTGAGGGTTCTTGTCGTCCATGCCGTTCAATTCGGCTCTCCTAATTGCATCGCTCCCTCGCCGCCGTGGAGCACCAGCCATCGTTCGATCAACTCGAGCACCGCCGGCGACGGGCTCACGAATTCCAATCCGATCAGGTACCGCTGCTCGCCCGTGCTCGACACCACCGGCTTGACGTGCCGCACACAGACCTGCACCGCCGCTTCGATCCCGTCGCACGCAAACGTCGCGCGGTGCAGCGACCCGGAGGCGAGCTGCACGAACGATTCAACCTGGGCGCCGCCGCGGCCGACATCGCGCAATGACATCGATACTGCCGCGTCGAGCGTGCCGGCGAGCTGTCCCACAACGTCAAAGCGCGGTCTCAGGCGCCGGTCTCCCATGCCTCGTCGCATGCTTCTCGTCTCAGCGTGAGCCGCGCCTGATCCCGGCCGCCCACCGAAAAGGCCAGCGTTACGCCGGCTCCGTAATCGTCTCGGCGTTCACGACGGCCTGTGACAACAGCGCATCCGCCGTCGAACATTCCGTAGAGAATGCCGCCTGTCCCAGAACCAACGCTGGAATCTTCAATTCAGGAATCGCGCGGCCCAGCCGATCGCGCAGCCGCCGAACCACCGTGCCCACACCGCTGCGGTGCGTCTCGATCAGCAGCACCACCAGCCGGCGTTCGCCGATCATCCCGAGCACATCAGAACCGCGCAGCTCTCCGCGGAGGACGTCGACCAGCCGATCCACGGTGTCCTGCGACCAGGGCAGCACGCCGGACTCGACGACGACCAACGCGAGGTCGCGATCGAATCGCTTCGCGCGCGCGAGCTCTTCCTCGATGCGTCGCGCGAAGTCTGCAACCACAGACGGAATCAGCAACGGCGAGTTGTCCGGCACCGGCCGAACGGCGGCCGGAAGCCACGCGCGCAGCACCGCGGAACACGCATCGATGATGAGCGGCGCATCGGCACCAAACGGCGCGTCACTCGCGGTCCGGATCTCGAGACGGGCCCGCCGGATCGTCCCCAGATTGAACGACCGCACCTGGAGCGCCGCACTTGACACGTACTCGTCGGGAAGACCAGCCGCGTCGCTCGTCAACTGTGTCTGCGGTGCGTTCACGGCCTCGCCCACCGCAGCCATGCGGCGGACGTCCTGCCCGTGCTGTACCCAGATCGCGGCGCTGTTGCCGCCTGTCGCGGAAACCAGTTCGCGCAGCAGATCGAGCGCCGTCAGCTCGATCGCTCGCTCGCCCCGCACGAGAATTTCCTCGAACTGCCGACGGCCCTCAGCGGCGCGGGCCAGCGTGAGCCGGTCCATCTGCACGCCGAGCACGCGGCCCAGCGCTTCGAGCGTCACATCGGCATCGACGGGTACTGGACCGAGCAGCACCAACGCCCACTCGGCGGGTCCGGAGCTGACCATCGGAACCATGAGACCTTCGCGCCCGGCGCCGAACGCCGTTGGCCTCACCAGGGGTCCGTCAACATCGATCGCGACGTCAGCTAGCAACTGCCCGTCTGCCGAAACCGCGGCCCCGGGGAGCGACGCGACCAGCACGAACGCCCCACCCGGCTGACGGCGATAGACCCGAGCGTCGGCATCGAACCACACCGCCGCGGCCTGGATGGCCGCTTCGGCAACCTGCTGCGCGGTGGTTGCCGACGCCAGATACGTCACGAACTTCAGCGCGCCGCGCACGGCGCGCGCCTGCTGACGCTCGCCGTCGAGATCCTCGCGGCTCGAGAGATCCGCTTCAATCGCGCCGCGGAGGACTTCGATCCACGGCTCGATGTCGAACCGTTCGCTGTCTTCCTGGTGGCCGAGCGGCGCGGCCGTGCTCACGCGCAGCGCCATCAACGCAGCAGGCACTACGCTGCGGCCGCTGCGAAGCGGCACCAGTCGATACTCGCGTCCCTCGACCGTCGCAACAGTCGCGCGTCCGTCGCGCAGCACGCCCAAACCTACGGCGCGCAGCTCCGGCGCAGCCAGCACGCGCGGCGCGCGCTCGCCTTCCGGGGTCCAGGCACCAGACAACGTGGCGTTAACGATTTCGACCTCCACGCCGAACTCGGACCGGACCTGATCGAGCATCTGCAGAACACCAGGAGACAACATCGACTTTTTTTGTAATTGGCCTCGCACGCAAACAAACCACTCGCGGTCTCTGCGCGCGACGCGCCGTGAGTGCAAAGCCACCGCCAGACCACGAGCGGAAATCAACCTTCGGAAACACCTTTGTCTACTGAGGGTTGCAGGCATGGCCACCAGCCGGAGACAAAACTGTGGCCGGTCCGCAGCAATTGGGTCCGCATTCCGCCGACAAAAGGTTGCTGAACGAGTGACTTTATGCTGCTGACGGTTGACCGTCCGTAGCCGGGATGACTTATCGAGGCCGAAGGACGACTTCGATCAACTTTTCCGAGGCCGTCGGCGCACCATTGCGGAGGGCGGGCTGATATTCCCAAGACTTCGCGGCCTGTAACAGCAGCCGGTCGTACACCGGATGAATCGCCGGCGCGAGCTCCGCACCGGTCACGTGCCCCGTGTCCGAGATGAACACGCGGATCGCGCCGCGGAATTCCCGCTGGCTGGCCTGATCGGGGGGGACCCATACCGGGAGCGTCTGCTTGACCGGCACCGGTGAGGTGATCGTGGGTGACCTCGCGGCCGTCGCCAGGGCCGGGACCGGCTCCACGTGCCGTTCCGCGCGCGCCGACGCCCGGCTCAAATCCAGGAATCCAGATGCCAGCAGCTTCAGCTCCGACAGCATCGGCTCATCCTCGTCGCCAATTCCGTTCTGGCTCGATGTGCTGTCGATCAATGCGACGAGGGCCTCGAACTGCGCTTCGGCGGTCTTGTCCTTTCGATCGAGAGCGGCTCGCGCCTGGAGGTACATCCGCTGCGCGATCTCGGGCACGAGCGTTCGGCGAACGCGGTTGAACATCTCGCGGATCCGCGGGGACGTCTCCTGCGCGTCGGGTACGAACGCCGGATACTCAGCCACGACGAACGCTATGGCGCGCTCGGCTTCGGCCGTTCGACCCAACGCGACGAGGCAGAACACTCGATACTGCTCGTACTCCGGACGCCGTTGCGATGCCTGCAGGCGCCCGAGCACGTTCAGCGCATCCTCGTACGCCGCCGACGCATAGAGTGTCTTCACGTATTGCAGCGAGTCTTGCGCCGCTGCCGGCGACGACCACACGGACGCCAGGATCGCGCCGGCGATGACCGCCGATCGCATGTTCACGACACAACCTTTCATGGCTTTCCCCTAGTTCCAGATTTCTCGCTGACTGCGGCCGCTCTCTCTACTTCGCCCGCATGTCGACGCCAAGCCGCGAAGGCTGGCGAAGGGTGACGAGGACGGTTTCGCGCCGCTCACCCAGCTCGGGATGGCGGAACGTGACGTCATACGATCCAACGCGCCGCGAAAGGTTGGCGATCGGCGTTTCGCCGACGCGCTCTCCACCAATCCAGACCTCGGCCCAAGGCTGCGCATTGATGCTCAGCGAACCGAACGGCAGTTCGACTGGAAGCGTCGTCGTCTTCCCCGGCGCGACGGTGACCTTGCGCGTCGAGCGATAACCCACGGCCTCGTTTACGAGCTCGATGTCGTGTTCGCCTGCCGGCAGCATGAGCTGTTCTGTGTCGGTCGTCCCGATTAACTTGCCGTACTGACGCAGCTCGAGCCGCGTCGGCGACTGAACGCTGAGCCAACCAGGAGCCGGTGCCGCCGGTGCGGTGGACGAAATGACGAGCGCGAGCGTCTCACCGGCCTTGACCGAGACGGTGCGCCGCACCGATCCGGCGCTTCCCTTCACGACGACCGTGTGATCTCCCGGCGACAGCGCGTCGATCGTCACGGGCGATTCGCCCTTCATGACGTCGTCCACCATCACCGACTGCCCGGAAGGCACTGTCTGGACGCGCAGCCCGCCGTGCGCCAATGTCGGAGCAGCGGCAGGCGGAAAAGCGATCTCGAGGCGCTGAATGATGGACGCACCGGCAGCGACGACGACGTCCAGATTGCGTTGCTGCGGGCCGGTGCCGACTTGAACTGAATAGGATGCCGGCGACAGCGCCAGCGTCACCGGTGTCACGCCCGAAGCGCGGCCGTCAATCCGAACCTCGAGGCCAGGTGGCGTGGTCTGAATCGTCAGCGAACCAGTCGCGGCAGGTGGAGAATTTCGCCGCTGATAGGCCCACGCGCCGGCAAGCGCGGTTGAGGCGGACAGCACGGCAACGCCGGCCCATTTCAGAACGGCAGTTGCGTTGGTCCAGTCACGGGGAACAGCCGCCGTGTTCTTTGCGTGCGACGGGACAGCCACCGACTTGTGAATCGGTACGACGACGCCCTCAGGTCGAAACGCATTGAGGCTGTCGTGAACGGGATCAGCGTGGACGACAGCCCTGGCGGGCGTGACGGTGCGCTCGGTTCCAGGCCAAAGTCGGGCAATTCGTATGATCGCCACCGGTTGTTGTTGCCTCCTATCACCTTCTCGGGGAAGGTCCCAACTACCCTCCTCGAGGGCGCTGCGGGTCTGTGTCAGTCCCATGTGTTTGCCTGCACACTGAGTCAAACGACGAACGTTCGCTAGGCGAACGTCATACCAGCCGCTGAATTCTTCGTTTATTTGGGCAATTGCCGGTGCTTCCGGCTGTTCCGAGGAGGCAGAAGTCTGCGCGCGAGATGATTTTTGTCTGGGTTAGGAGGGAAGTATTCGGTAGGTGTGCGCGGATCCAGAGCGCCTATCAAGCACGCCGAGGGATCGAATCGTGCTTACGGCTGCCGAAAGGCTTTTAGGCCTCCAGCACCCTGCATGCGCGCGCTTCGAGATCTCGAAGCGCGCGCTCGATCTCCTGACGAGCGCGCTCAACGGGCTCGTCCTCTGTTCCAGCCACTTCGATTGGCTGACCGATCACAACCGCCACGCGGCTGAAGGGCTTTGGCACTTGCGTATGGTCCCAGCTTCCGACAGTCCAGGCCGGAGTGGCCTCGACGTGAAAGGGGAGGATGGGATGGCCAGTTGCGCCAGCCAGGAATGCCGCACCCGGCTGGGCGACTCGAGCGGGCCCGCGTGGTCCGTCGATTGTGAACGCGACCGGATGCCCGTCCGCAAGATCGCGGCGCATCTGTACGAGCGCACGCACCCCACCGCGAGAAGACGACCCGCGTGCGGTGCCGTACCCGAAGCGTCGGATGATTCGGGCGATCCACTCGCCGTCGAAGTTCCGGCTGGTAATCACCACAATGCCGCGGTCGCGAAAATGGTAGGTGCCAGGCAGGATTCGGCCGTGCCAGCAGGCAAGGATTGGTTGCCGTCCCGAGTTCACAATCGCGGCGTAGTGTTCTTCACCCTCGACGCGCCACTCGAGCGACCGGCACAGCACTCCAATCAATGGAGAGGCAAGTGCTGCAATCGTCGCCGCCTTAAGCGACTGGAACCGGGTCACATCCCCTCATAATTCGGCCCGCCGCCACCTTCTGGCGGAACCCAATCCACGATCTGGTACGGATCGAGGATGTCGCAGGTTTTGCAGTGAACGCAGTTCGATGCGTTGACCTGGAGGCGTTTCGTTCCGTCACCAGCGTCGACCATCTCGTAGACGTGGGCCGGACAGTAGCGAGTGCAGGGATTGCCGTATTCCACACGGCAACGCGTCCGGCAGATGTCGGTGTCGTGAACGATCAGATGAGACGGCTGATCTTCGGCGTGCCGCGTGCCGGAATAGTGAACGTTCGTCAACCGGTCGAACGTGAGTTGACGATCGATCTTCACCGGGCTCACGGGAACGTCGGGATTTGGCTGAGCGTCCCGGTAGTATTCAGCCAGCTTGGCCATGCGGTCGTGTCCAGCCCTCGCGGGCATGGGATCGCGAATCCACCAGCCACCCGTCACGAGTGACAGACCGGCGAAGGCAAGTCCGGCAAACAGGCTGTGCTCGAAGCTCTGGTGCACGTTCCTCACCGGATACAGCTCGCGACGCACCTCGCTGGCATCGATGCGCCGCTCGTACGCCTGTAGGGACGCGGCCGATACATCCTGCGCGCGAATGGCGTCGAAGGCGGTCTCGGCTGCAAGCATGCCCGTTCGCATCGCCAAGTGAATGCCCTTCAAGCGCACCGAATTCAAGAACGCGGCGGCGTCGCCAGCGAGCAGCACTCCGTCCGCGTACGGACGCGGAATCGTGTACCACCCGCCCTCCGGCAGGGCCTTCGCGCCGTAACGGACCATGTGCCCGCCCAACAGCAGCGAGCTCACAAACGGATGCAGCTTGAAGCGTTGAAACGCCAGATGCGGATCGAACATCGGATCCCGGTAGTCGAGGCCGACCACGAATCCGAGCGAGACGAGACCGTCCGGCATCGCATAGATGAATCCGCCGCCGAATTCTTCATTGCGCAGCGGATAGCCCATCGTGTGCATGACCGATCCCGGCGCGATCCGATCTTTTGGCACTTCCCACAGCTCTTTGATACCGAGCGCGTACACCTGCGGCAGCCGGCCCTCGTCGAGCTTCAAGCGGTGGACGAGCACTTTCGTGAGATTGCCGCGAACCCCATCGCACAGGATGGTGACCTTGGCGTTGATCACGACGCCGGGCTCGAAGTTGCCTTTCTTCTCGCCGTGCTTGCCGATACCGCGATCCCCGGTACGAACGCCGACGACCCGTTCCCCGTCGAATAACAGCTCGACCGCAGGAAAGCCGGCAAACACATCGATGCCTTCCGCTTCGACGAGCCCACCGAGCCACTTCACGAACCGATTCAACGAGATGATGTAGTTTCCGTGGTTCTTGAGCGGTGGCGGGATGATCGGGAACGGAAGCTTGGCGGTGCGGGTCAGGAAGTACACCGCGTCGTGGTGCACCTCGGATGCAATCGGAGCGCCCTTCTCCTTGAAATCGGGGATAAGCTGCCGCAGGGCGGACGGATCGAGCACCGCACCCGAAAGCGAGTGCGCCCCTGCCTCGCGTGCTTTTTCGAGAACGGCAATCGCCAGCGGCTCGCCGCCCTTTTCCTTCTGGAGCTGCGCGAGCCGGAGAGCGGCCGACATGCCTGCCGGCCCACCTCCAACGATCAGCACGTCAACGTCAAGGGTTTCGCGTTCCACGGCTGGAAGCTGGAAGCTACTTGTTCAGCTCCGCGATCATCGCGGGAACGACCTCGAACAGATCACCCACGATACCGTAGTCGGCAATCTCGAAGATCGGCGCTTCCGGATCCTTGTTGATCGCGACGATGGTGCGCGAGCCCTTCATGCCGACGAGGTGCTGAATGGCGCCGGAGATCCCGAGTGCAACGTAGAGCTTCGGCGCAACCGTTTGACCGGAGCTGCCGATTTGCCGATCCATCGGCAACCAACCCGAGTCGCAAATCGGCCGTGATGCCGCGACTTCCGCGCCCATGGCCTGGGCGAGCTGCTGGGCCAGCGGGAGGTTTTCCTGGCTCTTGATGCCGCGCCCGATCGCGACGATTCGGTCGGCTTGGGACAAATCCACAGCCTGCTTGGCTTCTTTGAACGGCGCCTCCGGCTTCTGGCGAATCGCTGACGCCTCGATGGTAGCCGCGAGGGCTCGAACACCCGCCGCGCCGCTGGCCTTCCGTACCACCGCGTCGGCACGGAACGCGCCGATCTGAAGGGTCACGAGGTGCGGTGCCGGACCGGATGCGATCACGTCGGCGTTGAGCTTGCCCTGAAACACAGGGCGCGTGTAGACGAATCCGTCGCCTAATTTCTTCACCGCCGTGACATCCGTCACGATCGGCGCGTTCAGGCGAGCGGCCAGTGCGGGCGCGAAATCGCGCGTCTGGTAAGTGTGCGCGAAGTAGAGATGGGCCGGCTGCTCGCTCTTGGCGAGCGAGGCGAGCGCCAGCACGTACCCGTCTGCGGTGTACGCCGCAAGCGCGTCGTGCTCGACGGTCACGATTTCTTCGACATCTGCGGCTGCCAACTCGGCAGCCAGAGCGTTGAGACCGGTGCCAAGCAGCGCCACGCGCACCGGTCTGCCGGCCTGTTGCGCGGCGGCGATGGCTTCCCACGTCGCCCGATTCAGCTTTCCATCACGGTGTTCAGCTACTACGACAATCATGATCGACATCCGCTATCCGCTGGCCGCGCGGTATCAGAGCACTCGTGCTTCGTCCTTCAGTTTGGCGACGAGCGCCTTCGCGGCTTCAGCCGGGGCGCCAGGGAGTAACTGCGTTTTCTTGCCGCGTTCCGGGAAGTACATCTTGCGAATCGGCAGGCTGGCCGTGCTGGCCGCTGGCGGCGCCACCTTGCGGATCTCTTTCTTCTTCGCCGCCATGATGCCCTTGAGCGTGGCGTAGCGCAGCTGGTTGATGCCGCTTTGGATCGTCAGCAGCGCCGGCATTGGGAGGGTCACCCACTGGAACCATCCGCCTTCGAGTTCGCGCTTCACGCGCAACGCGGGCGAGCCGCTCGCGGAATCGGCCTGCACTTCCATGATGATCGTCGCGTGCGGCATCCCGAGCCGCTCCGCCAGGACGACGCCGACCTGGCCGAATCCCTGGTCGTCGGACTGTAATCCGGTGAGCACGAGATCGAACTGCTCTTCGTGGATTGCCGCGGCCAGCGCCTCTGCCACCGTGAACGCATCGGCGGTGGCGAGCGCATCTGCTTCGACATGAATGGCGCGATCAGCCCCGCGCGCCAGCGCCTCACGGATGACCTGGGCCGCGCGCGCCGGGCCGGCGCTGCACACGACCACTTCCCCGCCGTGCTTTTCCTTGAGACGGAGCGCCTCTTCGAGCGCGTACGCATCCGGCTCGTTCAGCTCGAAGCTGGCGTCGTGATCGCGGATCCATTTGCCTGTATCGGAGACGCGAAGCTGCCATTCACGAGTGACGACTTGTTTGATGCAAACGGCGATTTTCATGTCACATCGGGGGACTTCGTCCCCCAAACCCCCTTACACGCTCACTCGCTCCGCTCGCTCGCGCTGGAAGCTGGTAGCTGGCAGCTGGAAGCTACCCGTCATATCGCTTAAACAGCAAGGCCCCGTTCGTTCCGCCGAAGCCGAACGAGTTGGACAGCGCGTACTCGATCTTGGCCGCGCGCTTGTGGTTCGGCACGTAGTCGAGATCGCACTCGGGGTCCGGTGTTTCGTAGTTGATGGTGGGTGGAATCATCTGGTGCTTCACCGCGAGCGCCGTGATGCCTCCTTCGAGTCCGCCGGCCGCGCCGAGCAGGTGGCCGGTCATCGACTTGGTCGAGGAAATGGCCAGCTTGCGCGCGTGATCGCCGAACAGGCGTTTGATCGCGAGCGTCTCGAGCTTGTCGTTGTACGGCGTGGAGGTGCCGTGCGCGTTGATGTAGTCCACGCGGTCCGGCGCGATGCCGGCCCGCTTGAGCGCCAGGTCCATCACGCGCATACCGCCGTCGCCATCCTCGGAGGGCGCCGTAATGTGAAACGCATCGGCCGACATGCCGTAACCCACCAGCTCAGCATAGATCGGCGCGCCGCGGCGCTGGGCAAACATCAGCTCCTCGAGGATGATCACTCCGGCGCCCTCGCCCATGATGAAGCCGTCGCGGTCCTTGTCGAACGGCCGGCTGGCGCGTTGCGGCTCGTCGTTGCGAGTCGACAGCGCGCGCATCGCCGCGAAACCCCCGACACCCATCTGGGTGATCGCCGCCTCTGACCCGCCGGCGATCATCACGTCCGCGTCGTTGCGGCGGATGATCTCGAAGGCATCGCCAATCGCATGCGCTGATGCCGAGCACGCGGTGCACGTGGCCGAGTTCGGCCCTTTGGCGCTGAAGCGGATGGACACTTGCCCGGCCGCGAGATTGATGATCGCGGCCGGGATGAAGAACGGAGAGATCCGGCGGGGTCCCCCTTGGATGAAGGCGTGGTGCTCGCGCTCGATGGTGCCGAATCCGCCGATGCCGGAGGCAATGAACACGCCCACGCGAGTGGCAAAGTCCTCGGTCACCGAGAGTCCCGCATCGTCCATCGCGAACTGCGCCGCGGCGATGGCAAATTGGATGAAGACGTCCATCTTCTTGACGTCTTTCTTCTCGATGAACTGCAGCGGATCGAAGTTCTTGACCTCGCCAGCGATCCGCGCCGAGAACTGCGACGCGTCGAAGTGCGTGATCGGACCGATACCGCTGCAGCCGGCACAGAGCGCGTCCCAGTTCGCCTGGGTGCCAATGCCGAGCGGCGACACGAGACCAACGCCAGTGACGACGACTCGCCTGGACAAAATCGTTGCCCCCCTCCGTTTTCCCTGACGGTGCTATTTCTTCTTGCTGTGCGATTCGATGTACTCGATCGCCTCTTTGACGCGCGTGATCTTCTCGGCGTCTTCGTCGGGGATTTCGATGCCGAACTCCTCTTCGAACGCCATGACCAGCTCCACCGTGTCGAGCGAGTCCGCACCCAGGTCGTCTACGAACGACGCATCCGGCGTCACTTCTTCTTCGTCCACGCCCAGTTGCTCCACGATGATGCTCTTCACTTTGTCAGCGACCGCCATTCAACCCTCCATCCAAGACTGCGCTCGTGTTAAGGACTCCAGCCCGATTGTTATAAGTACATCCCGCCGTTGACGGCGAGCACCTGACCCGTAATATACGCTGCCTCATCCGAGGCAAGAAAGCACACCGCCGCGGCAATATCGTCCGCGCCGCCAAGCCGCCCGAGGGGGATCCGCTCGATCAACGCGTCCCGTGTCTTCTCGGGCAACACATTCGTCATGTCCGTCGCAATCATACCGGGTGCCACGACGTTGACGGTGATGTTCCGGGAGGCCACCTCCAACGCCACGGATTTGGCAAAGCCAATCAGGCCGGCCTTGGACGCGGCGTAGTTGGCCTGCCCTGGATTCCCGCTCTGCCCGACGACCGAGCTGATACAAATGATGCGGCCGCTCTTCTGTCGGATCATCGGCTTCAAGGCTGCCTGGGTGAGCGTGAACGCGGAGGTCAGGTTCGTGGCGAGGACGGCGTCCCAGTCGTCGCGCTTGAGCCGCAACATCAACTGGTCGCGAGTGATCCCGGCATTGTTGACGAGGATATCGATCCGGCCATGCCGCTCGGTCATCGACTTGATCGCTGCCTCGGCGGCGGTCGCGTCCGTCACGTCCAGATCGATCGCCTCGGCCGTGCCGCCTGCAGCACGGATCTCGTCGACAGTCGCGGCGGCGTTACCGGCACGAGCGGCGGCCACAACGACAGCGCCGAGCGCGCTCAACCGCATCGCGATGGCCCGTCCGATCCCGCGCGACGCGCCGGTGACGAACGCAACACGGTTCGACAGATCAATCATTGCGTGATCGCTTTCAGGTTCTCAAGCCCCTCAGGGCCTTCAACACTCACAACGGTCACCGTGCGATCGATCTTCTTGATGAGGCCAGCCAGCACGTTGCCCGGGCCCAATTCAACAAACGTGCGCGCGCCGAGCCCGATTAAGCGCGTCACGACATCTTCCCAGCGCACCGGCGCCGACACCTGTCGAATCAGCGCGTCGATCGCGTCCGCGGCGTCGCGCTTCGGCTCGGCGTCAATGTTCGCCACCACGGGAACCCGCGGATCGTGCGCGTCCAGCGCGTGCAGCAGCGGTGCGAGCCTCTCTTCGGCTGGCTTCATCAGCGCGCAATGGAACGGCGCGCTCACGGCCAGCGGGATCACGCGCCGCGCTCCTCCGGCCTTCGCGCGCTCGCCGGCGCGAGCGACGGCATCGGTGTGCCCCGCAATCACCACTTGTCCTGGCGCATTGAGATTGGCCGGCGAAACGACTCGCCCGCCCAGCTCCATGCGGGCTTCATCGCATGCCTTGGACACGCCGGCGGCATCGAGACCCAGGATGGCGGCCATCGCTCCGTCGCCCACCGGCACGGCTTCCTGCATGAACTGCCCGCGGACGCGGACGGTTCGCAGCGCGTCCGCGAAGGATATCGTACCGGCCGCGACATGGGCCGAATACTCACCGAGACTATGCCCCGCCGCGAACGCCGCGTGTACCCCGAGCGATTCAACCAACCGGAACGCCGCGATGCTGACCGCGAGAATCGAGGGTTGGGTGTTCTCGGTAAGCTGGAGGCGGTCCTCGGGACCTTCAAAGCAGAGTCGGCTCAGCGACTCGCCAAGCGCTTCGTCCGCCTCGTGGAAAGTGTGACGGCATAGGGCGAATTGATCGGCAAGCGCCTTCCCCATGCCGACCTTCTGCGCTCCCTGTCCTGGGAAGACGACAGCAATCATCGGATCGTGACTACCTCGTGGGCCAGCCTGTCCAGCAGGCCATCCTGGACGCACTTCACGGTCATCGCGAGCGCGCTGCGCACCGCTTTGGCCGATGACCGCCCGTGGCCGACGACGCAGAGGCCGTCGACGCCAATCAACGGCGCCCCGCCGTACTCGGAGTAGTCGACACGTTTGCGGAAGCGGAGAAACGCCTGCCGGGAGAGTAAGTAGCCCACCCGCGTCCCGACGGTGGACGACAACTCGTCGAGCAGGAGGCGTTCGACGGTTTCAACGAGGCCCTCGCTAATCTTCAACGTGATGTTTCCCGTAAAACCGTCGCAGACGATGACGTCGGCCTCTCCCGAATAGACGTCGCGGCCTTCGACGTTGCCGACAAAGTTCACGGGCGCGGACTTCAACAGCTGGTGCGCTTCGCGCGTCAGCTCGTTGCCCTTGCTTTCTTCTTCACCCACCGAGAGCAGCCCGACCCGCGGCGATTCGCAGCCGAGCGCGATGCGCGCGAAGGCCGAACCCATGATCGCGAACTGCACCAGATGCTGCGGACGGCACTCGACGGTCGCTCCCGAATCGAGAAGCACGGCCGGCGTCCGCCGTGTTGGAATCGTCGTCGCGAGCGCAGGGCGATCGACGCCGGGCAACCGGCCGAACGCGCTGTGCGCTGCCATTACTGTTGCGCCCGTGTGTCCGGCGCTGAACAACGCGGCGGCTTCTCCGTCACGAACGGCGGCAGCCGCGAGCCGAATCGAGGCGTTGGGCTTGCGGCGCAGCGCCTCTGACGCCGCCTCCTCCATCTCCACGCGTTCTGGCGCATCGAGGATCTGCAGATCGATCGAAGCGGCCCCCGGATGGCGCCGGAGTTCCGCGCGGATCACGTCACGCGCGCCAACAAGGAGCAGACTGATCTGGAGACGCCGCGCAGCCATCAACGCGCCTGCGATAATCGCCTCGGGCGCGTGATCGCCACCCATCGCGTCGACCGCGATGCGAATCATGTGGAAGTGGATGGAGCAGCTTGCCAGCTTCCAGCCGCGAGAAAAAGCTGGGAGCGGGAGCTGGAAGCTACACCGTCAGATGTTATGCCTCGTCAACCGGCCTGACTTGACGGCCCTTGTAGTAGCCACAGTGCGGGCAGACCTGGTGCGGCGCCTTGGCTTCCTGGCACTGCGGGCACACGCCGGACGGCACGGCCTTCAGCGCGTCATGCGTGCGGCGCTTTGCGGTGCGCGTCTTCGAATGCCGGCGTTTAGGGTTGGGCATCTCAATTCTCCTTCTGCTTCAGCAGCTGCTTGAGCGGCGCGAGCCGTGGGTCTTCCCACGCCGGCGCGCAGCCGCACTCGGTTCTGTTCAGATTCGCGCCGCACTGCGGGCAAAGACCTTTGCAGTCGTCGCCACACAGCGGTTTCATCGGCAACGCCAGTTGAAACTGCTCGCGCAGGAGGTCGCCGATGTCGAGCATGCCCTCGCGATAATACGCAGTGATCAAGTCGTCTTCCGCCAGCTCGCGCTCGCCCTCGCCAGCGTTTTCGGCCTGCGGCACATAGCGAAGCTCAAATGCTGCGTCCACCGGCACGTCGAAGGGCTCGACGCAGCGGCTGCACGTAAGCTCGAGCCGGGTCTTGACCTGTCCAGTGACCGAGAACGCGTCTCCACCGGCCCTCGCTACGTCCATCGAGAGCTCGACGGGTGCCGCGACGCGGTAGTCTGGGTCCTGGGGATCGAAGGCCGATGGCTGCAAGGTCCGCTCGACATGCTCGCGGGAACCGTGCAACTTGTTGAGGTCAAGCAGCATAGCGCCAACCCTGAATTATACTCCACTTTCCGGTCAGGCCGGTCATTCGGACCCGGCTGCCGTCGGTCTCCTCGTCGTTCGTCCCACCTCGGCGTAAAATGGTCCCCGCCCTGCCCGTTGAGGTCTCATGATTTCTCGTCTCCTCCTCTGTTCGCTTGCGGCGTTTGCGGCGCTTCAGTCTCAACCAACGTTCAAAACCGGCATCGACGTGTTGCGGTTAGATGTGTCGGTTGTCGATGACGCCGGCGCGCCCGTCCAAAATTTGCGCGCGGAGGACTTCGAGGTCCGCGTCAGCGGGCAGCCCAGGAAGGTCACGACGGCAAAGTTCTTCGGCCCCGATGGCGCCGTCGGCCGCGCCATCACCACCGCTCCTGCCTCGTTTGCCGACAACACCACCGCGCCGCCAGGTCGCATCGTGGTGCTTGTCGTCGACCTCGAAAGCATGAATGCCGGTTACGGCAAGCTGGTATTCGATACCGCCGGTCGAATGTTGGATGCACTTGGACCCTCGGACGCCGCGGGACTCGTCCTGATTCCAGGTAAAGGCGTCGAACTCACGCGTGAGCATGCACGAGTCCGAGAGGCGTTGACGAAAATCACGGGGTTCGCACCAAAACTGTTCCAGCGACATGTCATCTCCATTCGCGAGGCGGAGGCCTTTCAAAATTCCGATCGCCGTGTGATGGCAGAGGTCATCGAGCGCGAATGTCGACAGTACGAGCCAGAGTGCCCACGGGACTTGCGCGACGAGTCGACTCAAATCCTCACCGAGGCACAGCGGCGAATCGTCGCGGTGCTATCAACGCTCTCCACGTTGAATACCCGCATGCAGCCTCTCGAAGCGCCGAAGTCCATCGTCCTGATTTCCGCGGGCCTGCCAGTCATGCAGGAGGGCCTGAGTTATTTCACTAATCTGCAGAAGCGCGTCGCTGAAACCGGCACGATGATGTACGTCGTGCAGGTCGAGCAGCCTGACACCGACGCCAGCAGTCAACGAATGGCGGGCGCCGGCTCTCTTCCGCGAGGCGACCTCGCCGCAGGCTTGAGCACTGTCGCAGGGGTTTCGGGTGGACGCCTGTTTACGAGCGTCGGAAAGGCCACCGGCGTCTTCGAACGGATTCAGCGGGAGCTGACCAGCTCCTACCAGCTTGGCGTGGAGCTGCAGCCTCAGGATGCAGACGGTCAGCCGCACGAGATTAGCGTCAAGCTCGCCCGACCCGGGCTCACGGCTCGCACGCGCAAAGAGTTGATTGCGACGAACAAGCCGCGCGCGCTGCGCAGCCCGGTCGAAGCGCTCACGCATCCGACCAATTTCACCGAGCTCCCACTTGCTGTCTCCGCGTACAGCACGCGGGGCGAAGAAGCCGCCACCTTGAAGGTCATCTTCGCCATCGAATCGCTCGGCCCGAGCGTTGGTCCTCAGTCGTACGCCGTGTCGATTGTGAAAGACGGCAAACCGGTATTCGAAACGGCCGATAAGACGGCGCAGCTGTCGGCAACGATCGCGCACGCCGTCTCGGCAGCACAGCTCGCGCCTGGTCAGTACCGCTTTCGAGCGGCTGTGGTCGACTCCGAAGCGCGCACCGGGTCGGTGGACATGCCGCTTGGTGTTGGCTTGCGGGAGGCCGGTGCCCTGCAATTCAGCGATCTCTTCGTCGGCATCGAACAGGAGCGGTTCGTGCCTTTGAGCCATCTGTCCGCAGACACGCCGATATCGGCTCTCCTGGAGCTTTACACGGGGGATCCTTCGGGCTTTGACGGCATCTCGATCGCGCTGGAGGTTCGGCGGGCTGGCGAGGATGCGGTCCTCGCACACGGACCTGCAAAGATCGGAACGACCGATCTCGAGCGAAGGCGCGTCGCGGAAGCACGGATTGATGCGAAAGGGCTGACGCCCGGAACTTACACGGTGTCGGCAGTCATGCAGAAGGGACCAGCACCCATCGCGAAGGTGAGCCGCACCGTGGTCATCAAAGCTCCGTGAGCGAGACCCACGGCTTGGGTATGAACAGCTGCTCGTACAAGCTGACCGCGTAACGGTCCGTCATCCCGGCGAGAAAATCGCGCGCCGCGACGTCGAGCCCGTCGGCGTCAATCGTCCGCCGATCCAGGAACTCCTCCGGCCGTTCGCGCACGCGCTCCCAGAGTCCTCCCAGAATCCCCGCTGCTTTCTTGAACTCCGCTGTCGCGATCTCGTTTTCGTAGACGGCGTCGAACAAAAAACTGCGCAGGCCAACCGTCGCCTGGAGGATCGGAGCGCTCATGCGAATCTCGGTCATCCCACCCTCGATCGTCTGCAGGACGACGTCGGTGACCATTCGACCGATGCGCTCGGACGATGACCGCCCGAGAATCTCGACGCGCTCCTTTGGGAGCGTTTCTGGATCCAGGATCCCTGCTCTCACCGCGTCGTCGATGTCGTGGTTGACGTAGGCGATGATGTCCGCCACGCGCGCGATTTGCCCTTCGATCGTGCTGGCACGGTGCTCGGGATCGGCGCCGACCGGCATGCCGCTTTTCCCTTTCGAATGCCGGGCGATACCGTCGCGCACCTCCCACGTCAGGTTCAGACCCTGGCCATCGTTTTCGAGGACATCGACGATGCGAAGACTTTGTTCGTAGTGGTTGAAACCGCCACCGACGAGGTCGTTGAGCACGCGCTCGCCGGCGTGGCCGAACGGCGTATGCCCAAGATCGTGGCCGAGCGCGATGGCTTCCGTGAGTTCCTCGTTCAACCGCAGCACCTTGGCGATGCTGCGGGCAATCTGCGACACCTCGAGCGTGTGGGTGAGACGAGTCCGATAGTGATCGCCCGTGGGCGCAAAGAACACCTGCGTCTTGTGCTTCAGGCGCCTGAACGCTTTGCAGTGAATGATGCGATCGCGATCGCGCTGGAACGCCGGTCGAATCGGATCCTCGGATTCGGGGCGGACACGTCCGCGGCTGTCGGCGCTCTTGGCCGCCTGCGGCGCGAGGATGTCACGTTCTCGGTGCTCGAGCTGTTCTCTGATAAGCATGGGTCAAGGGGAATCGCCGGCGAGGACCGTGTTCAGAAAACTCGTACCGTGCTTGAGCGGTCCGACGTGAAAGAGATCTGCAATGGTCTGGCCGAGGTCGGCGAAGCTTGAACGCACCCCGAGATCGACGCCTGCCCGCACCGACGGGCCGTATACCAACAACGGGACATGCTCTCGCGAGTGATCGGTGCTCGGGGTTGTGGGATCGTTGCCGTGGTCGGCCGTAATGACGAGCAGATCGTTTTGCCCGATCCGTGGCAGAAAGGACGCGAGCCGACCGTCGAATCGTTCGAGGTTGGCAGCATAGCCGGGCGGATCGTTGCGATGGCCGTAGACCGTGTCGAAATCCACGAGGTTCGCGAATATGAGCCCACGGGACGTCGTCTCGATCGCTCGTTCGACTTGATCCATGCCGTCCGCGTCGCTGGACGTGTGCACGGCGTGGGAGATTCCGCGACCGGCAAACAAGTCCTCGATCTTGCCGATGGCGATGACGGGCCATCCAGCGTCCGTGAGCAGGTCGAGCAGCGTCGGCTCGAACGGCGTCAATGCGAAGTCGCGCCGGTTGGCGGTTCGCTGGAACGCTCCTGGCTCGCCGACGAATGGACGCGCGATCACGCGTCCCACGCCGAGGCCGCGTCCGACCAGTTCGAACGCGATCTCGCAGAACTCGTAGAGCTGCACGACCGGAATCACGGCTTCATGCGCGGCGATTTGAAACACTGAGTCGGCCGACGTGTAGACGATCGGCTTTCCAGTTCGGATGTGTTCGGGGCCCAGCTCGTCGATGATCGTGGTGCCGGATGCGGCCTTGTTCCCGAGACTCGGCCGGCCGATGCGCCTCTCGAATGGCTCCATGATGCTGGCCGGAAACCCGTCTGGGAACACGGGAAACGGGCGATCCAACACGAGGCCGGCCAGTTCCCAGTGACCGGTCACCGAGTCCTTGCCGGGCGAGGCTTCCGCCATGCGCCCGAACGCCGCCTCTGGCGCAGAGACCTGTCCGCCAATCGTCGTCACGCGGCTGAGCCCGAGGCGCCGCAGCGTCGGCACGCGCAGCGGTACAGCGCGCGAGATGTTGCCGATGGTGTCGCTACCCTCATCGCCGTACTTGGCGGCATCCGGCAACTCGCCTGCACCGACACTGTCCAGAACGATAAGGATGACTCGATTGGGGCGTTGAAGCGTTGTCGCCGACTCAGTCACACGTGGCAGGCTCTCATGAAACCCTGTTCCGTGCAGTCCGTTTATCCGTGGCCGGCCTCGTGGCTGGAGTAGTAATTGCTGATCGGGCGCGAGGACTTGATGCCGGCAATGGCGTGCTTGAAGATCATGTGGTCAGCACCGCCGTGTTCGACGATCACCGCGAAGCGATCGAAATTCTTCACGCGGCCCTCGAAGTCGGTGCCGTCCATCAGACGGATCTGCACGGGAAGCTTCTCGCGGCGGGCGTGATTGAGGAAAACGTCCTGAATGTTTGGCTGCGCGGGTGCTGGTCTCGACTCACGTGTCTGGGCCATCAGCGAGGATCTCCAACTTGACGTTCGCGAGGGCTCGTGCAACCTGCTGCTGAGTGTCCTCGAGTTCGCCGGCTGCGTAAATCCACTGTAGATTAGGCTCTTTCCTGAACCAGATCAACTGTCGACGCGAGTAGCGGCGGTTCTCTCGAACGATCAACTCACGCGTCGCCGCTTCGTCACGGACGCCGCTGAGCAGCTCGAGCGCCTGGCGATACACCAAACCAGTGAATGGATGCGCGGTTCGAGGAACACCGCTCGCGAGCAGGCCGCGAACCTCGTCCATCAACCCGCGCCGGAACTGTTCGTCAACGCGGCGGCGAACTCGCTCCGCTGTAGCGTCGGCTGGAATCTGAAGCGCAAACCCCGTCACCTCGTACTCGGGCAGCGCCGAACGTGTATCTACGAAATGATCGGTTAGCGCCCGGCCGGTCAGGTAATAGACCTCAAGGGCACGCACGAGACGCTTCTGATCGCGG
>Ga0075418_10001261_pt1 | contig 28585 bp, 22 predicted proteins | sample SoiMetdeltSBSDD2_FD_81776 | JGI IMG/M metagenome (GOLD analysis project Ga0075418, IMG submission 81776) | Bulk soil microbial communities from a Populus tree surrounding site in Tennessee, USA - Soil MetaG P. deltoides SBSDD2 | ecosystem: Environmental > Terrestrial > Soil > Tree plantation... | reverse complement strand
TGTGGACGGCCATGCGGCCACTGTAGCACGCCCAACGAGAGGCTCGAACGTAGAGGCAGACCTTCAGGTCCGCCTGCGGGCACACGAGCCGCATCCGCATCTCCGTGCCGCACAAACTTTCTCCCCGGCTCAAGACGTTCGATTACCTCGGGTGCTACCGCTATTTCTTGACAATCTGCGCGTATGACCGCACTCGTCTCTTCATCGACGATCAGTCCGTGAATCTGATGCTGTCGCAGTTATCGCGTACGGCCGGTGATCAACGTTTTGTGGTTATTGCGTACTGCTTCATGCCCGACCACATCCACATATTGGTCGAAGGAAATCATCCGGCTGCTGACTTTTGTGAGTTCGTGCGTATCTTCAAGCAGCGATCGGCGTTTGCGTGGAAGCAAAGAAATGGAACAGCACTCTGGCAGCGAGGCTACTTCGAGCACGTACTCAGAGATGACGAAGATACGATTGCTGTCGCGAGGTACATCCTCGAAAATCCAGTACGAGGCAATCTCGTCCAACGGCCTGAGGACTATCCGTATCTCGGCTCAATGACAATGGAGGTTCGAGAACTGCTCTATTCGGTGCAGATCTAAGGCGGACCTGAAGGTCCGCCTCTACGTTCGAACCTCTCCGTCCGCCCGTTCAGCGCGCCGCCGCTGCAGCTGCTCCGATCGGGGCGGCCGGCGGCATGTCGTCGGTGAACTGCCGTTCTGGATGCATCAGAAACGCGCTGACCGCGCCGACCAGCAAGACCCCGATCGCAATGACGAATGGCAGCTGCGGATCGCCGGTCACGTCGGTCACCCAGCCGGCGACAACGGGCGACAGAATCGCCGCGAGCGCAGAGCCGGAGTTCATCAGGCCCGATGCCGTGCCGGAATACTTGGGCGCGATGTCCATCGGGATCGCCCACATCGGTCCAATCACCATCTCGGCAAAGAAAAAGCCCGCCGAGAGACAGACGGCCACAAATACCTTGTCGCTCAACTGGAGGATCGGCAACAGCGACACCAGTGCGCCGACGAAGCCGAAGACCGCAGCGCCAACGCGAGCGCGGCGGACATTGTTGGTTTTGTGGAGGATGCGGTCCGAAAACACGCCGCCGATGGTGTTGCCGATGGCGCCGATGGTGTAGACGATCGTCGCGAACAACGCCGTCTCGTTTGTACTGAGCGAGAACTTGTCCTTGAAGAAAATCAACAGGAAGCTCAAATACAACCAGAGGCACCAGCCGTAACAGAAGTACGTCAGCGTCACAGGCCACATCCGCGCGATGAGCGGTCCCCACGGCACCGCGGGCGGTGCACCCTTCTCCCTGCGCTTCGGGAGGACGGCCAGTTCTTCATCCGTGATCGCGGGATGCTCGTGCGGATCGTCGCGGAAGTACCAGTACCAGGCGACCACCCAGACAAACCCGGCGATACCGATGACGATGAAGGAGCCGCGCCACGTCACCAGCGCCATCAGCCAGACGACAAGAGCCGGTGTCAACGCATTGCCCAAGCGCGAGAAGGCGTGAGTAATGCCTTGTGCGAAGCCGCGCTTCCGGGTTTCAACCCAGTACTGCATCGCACGCGTCGCCGTCGGCAGCGTGGCGCCGACGCCGAATCCCATCAGGATGCGGGCAGCGAAGAGCGAGGAGAAATCCCACGCCACGCTGGTCAGCACCGTTGCACCCGCCCAGACGAGGCCGCTCACAAAGAGCGTGCGTCGCGGCCCGAAGCGGTCGGCCGTCACGCCGCCGATGATCTGGAACAGCAGGTACGGGTAGCCGAACGCCGAGAAGATGAGCCCGGCCTGCGTGTTCGACAGGTGGAATTCGGGCCGGATGGCGATGATCGCCGTGCTGATGTTCTGCCGCACGATGTACGAGATGAAGTACATCGCGCAGAGCAGGATCAACACGTTGGTCGTCGCCGGAAGCGCGGATCGCCGGGCGGTGTTTTCCATGCCGCGGATTCTATTCGATCAACGAATGAAGGATGACAGCCGGGTGCCGCGCCTCGACCCCGGCAAAATGGGCCACCTGGTGGCGGCAGGACGTTCCCGCCGCGGCCAGCAGCTCGCCCTCTTTCAACGCGCGCGCCGCCGGCAGGAGGCGGCGTTCGCCAATCTGATGCGAGACCTCGTAGTGGTCCTTGGAGTAGCCGAACGAACCAGCCATCCCGCAACAGCCGGAGTCGAGCTCGACGACCTTGCACGACGGAATTCGCGACAACAACGCCCTGGCCGGCGGCACGAGACCCATGGATCTTTGATGACAATGCCCATGCAGCACGATGGTGGCGGGGCCAGCCTTCAACGTGAGTGAGGCGCGCCCGCCCGCGAGCTCGCCTTCGAGGTAGTCCTCGAAGAGTACGCACGCGTTTGCCACGATTTGTGCTCGGCGCTGCTCCTCACCGCGCAAGAGTGCGGGAGCATCCTCACGGACAGCCGAGAGGCAGCTCGGCTCGAGGAAGAGGACCTTTTCGCCGCGCGACGCGGCGTCGAACAAGGCCGCGGCGTTCTTTCGCGCGAGCGCCCGTGCCTGATCGAGCTGACCGGTTGAAATGAACGGCCGCCCGCAGCAATCATGCGGTGCAAGATGCACGTCGATCCGCGCCGCGTCGAGCACCGCCGCAGCAGCGACGCCGATTTCAGGATCGTTGTAATTCGTGAAGGTGTCGTTGAAGAGGATGGCACCCGCACCGGTGGGATCCGCCTTCAGGCGGACCTTTCTAAATCTCTCCTCAAAGGTTTCCTTCACCCACGCAGGCGGAATGCGGCGGCGATCGATGCCGAACAGCTTTTCGTTCATCCAGCGCCCTGGTCCGCTTGCGGCGACGGCGTTCGAGAACGGCGCGAAGTGGCTGCCAACCTTCGAGAGCGCCCGCACGTTGCCGAGCACGCGCTTGCCGATCGGAATGCCATGCTTGCGCCAGTGCTCCGCGAGAAATTCGCTCTTGAATCGAGCGACGTCGACACCAACGGGACATTCAGCCTTGCACGCTCGACATTCGAGACATAAGTCGAGCGTCTCGAGCACGCCCTCTTCGTCGAGGCCCGCCTCGGCGAGACGGCCCGTCATCGCCAGCCGCAGGGTGTTCGCGCGGCCGCGCGTCACATCCCGTTCGTCGCGCGTCGCCATATACGACGGGCACATCGTCCCTTCGAGCTTCTTGCGGCACGCGCCCACGCCGCTGCACATCTCCACCGCGCGTCCGAAGCCGCCATATTCGCTGTAGTCGAAGTAGGTTGGCGGGTCGGGTGTCTTGTAGTTGGGACCGTAGCGGAGATTGCTGGTCAGCGGAGGACACTCGACGATCTTGCCGGGATTGAAAACGCCCTCGGGATCGAACGCGTGCTTGACGGTCCGGAACGCCTGATAGAGCGCGGACCCGAACATCTTCTCCATGAACGGGCCGCGTACGAGACCGTCACCATGTTCGCCTGCGAGCGCGCCGCCATATTTCAGCACGAGGTCCGCGCTCTGCGTGGCAATCGCCTCGAACTTCGCGACGCCGTCCGCGGTCTTCATGTTGACGACGGGCCGCACATGCAGACAGCCGACGGACGCGTGCGCGTACACGCCCGAGGAGCTGCCGTTGCGGCGGATCATCGCGAGGAATTCATCGATGTAGTCGCGAAGCACTTCGGGTTTGACCGCGGTGTCCTCGACAAACGAGAGCGACTTCTCGTCGCCCTTCATCGCCATCGACAGGCCCAGCGAGGCTTCGCGGAATCCCCAGACCCGCGCCTGATCCGCCAGCGGCATGAGGCGTCGATAGACACACTTGAACGGCGTCAGGTCGCGCTCGATCGCCTCGAGCCTCGGCGGCAGGTCCTCGGCGCGATCGGCATACAGCTCCACGTTCAGCAGCGCGCCGGGATTGTCCGTCTGCAGGATCGCGCGGCGCATCCGATCCATCGCCGGATTTTCACGCGCGTGGTTCAGGATGAAGGCATCCATCACCTCGATGGCCGACGGCTTGTGCTTCAGAATCACCGGCGTGGCGGCAAGGGCGTCGAGCAGCTCGTCGAATTCGATGGCAAGAACCGCTTTCTCTTTCGGCAGGGGCACCAGATTGATCTTGGCCGCCGTAATCATTCCAAGGGTGCCTTCGGAACCGACGATGATCTTCGCGAGATTGAACGGTTTGGAATCGTCGACGAATTCGTCGAGGTTGTAGCCGGCGACGCGGCGAACGACTTTCGGATACCGTTTCTCGATTTCGCCCGCACACGCGTGCGCGACCTGCCTCACGGTCCGATAGCATCTCGCTTCGAGCGTCTCGCCCTGGCACGCGGCATCGAGCTCCGCGCGCGTGAGCGGCCGCAGGTGAACCTGCGATCCGTCAGAAAGAATCACGTCGAGCTCGAGCACGTGATCGATGGTCTTGCCGTACATCACCGACCGCGCCCCGCAGGAGTTGTTGCTGATCATGCCGCCGATGGTGGCGCGGCTCGCCGTCGAGATGTCCGGGGCGAAGCGAAGGCCGTGAGACTTCAGCTGTGCGTTCAATTCGTCGAGGACGATGCCGGGCTCGACGATTGCCCAGCGCTCGCCAACGTTCAGCTCGAGGACGCGGTTGTAGTACTTCGACGTGTCGATCTGCAAGCCGCTCCCAATCGCCTGCCCTGCCTGTGACGTTCCGCCTCCTCGCGCCGTGATGGAGACGCCGTGGGCACGCGCAAGGTTGACCGTATGGAGGATGTCTTCTCTCGATTTCGCGACGACGACGCCGAGCGGGTGTATCTGATAGACGCTAGCGTCGGTCGAGTACAGGGCGCGCGTGACGGCGTCGAACCGGACTTCACCGGCGATTTGCTCTTCGAGCTGGCGCCGTAATGTTCCGGTTTGGATGACCCTGAGCTGTTTGCCCGCCAAGAAATCCAATTGTATAGTGGGGCCCGCGTTCGTCCAGGGGTCGCGAGTGAGTCCGGCCGCCGCCGGACCAGGAGGCTCACTTGAATATTCATAATCGCTGGTTTCAGCTCGTCGCGTCGGTCATCGCGATGATCATGATTGCGAACCTGCAGTATGCCTGGACGCTCTTCGTGCAGCCACTGCAGCGTGGCACCGGCTGGAAACTGTCGGACATTCAATACGCCTTCGCGCTGTTCATTCTGTTCCAGACATGGGTGCAGCCGCTCGACGGCTGGCTGATCGACCGCATGGGGCCGCGCTGGTTCATCAGCGTCGCGGGTTTGCTGTGTGGGCTCGGGTGGGCCGGAATGGGTTACGCCAAAACCCTTCCCATGCTCTACGTGCTCTACTGCTTGGCCGGCGTCGGTGCCGCGTTCGTCTATAGCGGCTCAATCGGCTCGGCATTGAAATGGTTCAAGGAACGCCGCGGCCTCGCATCCGGAATCATGGCCGCCGGATTCGGCGGCGGCACCGCGCTCTTCATCCCGTTCATCTCGTGGACGATCGCCAACCGCGGCTACGAGGCAGCCTTCCTCTCCACCGGCATCTTCCAGGGCCTGGTGATCGTCCTCGTCGCGCAGTTCCTCAGGCATCCGAGCCAGACGACCGCAACCGCGCAGGCTGGTGTCAGGAGAGCTGCGGACGTCGTGCAGCTCACGACGTTGGAGATGCTCAGGAGACCCCAGTTCTACATGATGTACGCGGCGTTCGTGATGATGGGCACCGGCTTTCTGCTCGCGACCGCGAATCTCGGACCCATTGCGAGGTCGTGGGGACTGAGCGCCACAGCAGTCACGCTGGCCGCAACGTTCAGCCCGCTCGCCAACGGCGCGAGCCGGATTTTCTGGGGCTGGGCCTCGGATAAGACGGGACGTGAGAACGCCATGGTGACGGCGTTTCTGCTGAACGCGGTGTGCCTGCTGGCCGTGCTCAAACTTGGCCAGTGGTCGGGCGGCTGGTTCGCATTCAGCCTGGTGCTCGTGTATTTCACGGGCGGCCAGATCTACTCGTTGTTCCCAGCCACGACGGCCGACTACTTCGGAACCAGGCACGCGACGTCGAACTACGCTGTGCTCTACACGGCCAAAGGGGTGGCGGCCTTCATCGGCGCGTGGGGTGGACCGTTGCTGTTCGAACGGTTCGGAAGCTGGGATGCGTCGTTCTACGGCAGCGCGGCGCTGGCCGTGATCGCTGCTCTCCTGGCGTTTGGCCTGCGCGCCAAGGTGACGACGGCGCCGCGGGCTGCGAGGGTCGGCGTTCCGGCGTAGAACGTTTCGGATCGTCCGATCGAGTTCGGATCGCTCGACACGTTCGGATCGACCTAAGTCGACGCCGATTGTTCGGCGAAACCGGCTTCGCGCAGCTGTTTCCACACGGCGAAATTCAATTCGCTTCTGAGCGCACCTGCCGTCTTCAGGTCGTCCCTGCTCCAGACCTGCAGGTGGAATCTGAGTCCACGAAGGCCGACCTGTACGAACTCCACTTCCGGCGCGGGCGAGCGCAGCACACGTTCATGTTCTGTTGCGACGGCCAGTAACGTGCGGCGGACGAGATCCAGGTCTGAGTCGGGGGGGATATGAAACGTCAGCACGTAGGCCGTCAGTGCATTCGGGCGGCTCCAGTTGATCACCCGCTCGGAAATGAATTGCGAATTCGGAACGATCACCGCGACGTTCTCGTCGGTAACCAGCGTCGTCGCACGCGCCGCAATCTCGCGCACCTCGCCCACCGTGCCACCGATCTCGACGCGGTCGCCGATGCGAATTGGTCGTTCCAGCAGCAGGATCAGTCCACTGAAGAAATTGCTGGTGATGTTTTGCAGGCCGAAGCCGAGTCCGACGCCGATCGCACCGATCAGCACATTCAACGAGGTGAGATTAATCCCGGCCGCCTGAAGGATCACCAGCGTGCCCACGCCGATTACTACGTATCGCGTGATTGCGCCGAGCGCTTCCCGTAGTCCGACGTCGACGCCGCGCCGGGCCAGCACGTGATCGATCAACCACTGTGTCGTCCGACGCGTCGCCCACACCAGAACTGCGAGCAGCGTCAAGACAATCAGCAGCTTCAGGGGTGTGAACTGGCTTCCCGCAATGCCGGTGTTGAGGAACGCGCCTACTCGATCCAGGACCTTCATCTGTGCAACCAGAGTTGCGTTGCACCTGGCGTGCCCGGTCGGCTGAACGCCGAGCTCGCCGGAATGCGCACGGCACTAACTCACATCGGGTGTACGTCTTGTCAGCGACTCAACTGTACCGGCCGATCGCATCGTAGGAATCGAGGGTCCACTGAGTGGGAATCGGGTCGACACACTGTGTCCCTCTCACGGCCGCGGTATCGCTCTTGCCGACTGATCGCTCATGGAGTTGGACAGACGGGATCACTCGCGGCGTGCTGCGATCGCGCGCAGTGTAGCGGATCTCATTGTCCACAAACCCGAAACCGTCGTGACGAACGATCGGCTGTGCGAGTCGTTCCAGATTCCCGCAGATGCCGCACGCCGAATCCTCGACAGCCTCGTACGTGCGGCATCGTCGCGGAAATCCGTGACGGCGTCTGGATGAATGTGACGCGTTGAGAAGATCGCCACGACGATGCGCCTCGGGCCGGCTGAAGCCGGCCCCCACGTGCTTGTTTCCTACCTGAGGCCACGTACTTCTTTCCTACGCTGAAGCCGACCGCTACGTACTCGCGCAGCGGAAGAGCCGTCGATGCGCGGATACACCGGCATGTCTGTTGCTCGAAAGTGCCGTCAAGAATTCACGACCATGAAGCCTCTGCCAGCGTGCCGCCGTGATAGCTACCACCGAGGCGAGGTGGTCAAGCTAATCGTGAATCGATTGCGATACACCACCTCCTGCAGCATCCAGGCTCTGGCATACGCCGCAGGTGACGTGCCCGAGCAGGTGGTTCGTCGAGTAATCGCGCGGTTCGCCGTGCGTGGGCTTGTCCGAAGCGAGACGAACGGACGGTGGAGCGCGACCGGTGCGCTGAGAGCTGATCCTGAGGTTGCACTCTGCAGCGCGGATTAGCTGGGCTGCGCGAGCCTTCTATAGGCTGACTGCCCGCGATCGCCGAGCTCGTTATGTTTGGCTTGCGGGGCTCGGTGACGGCGCGGCGCGGTGCCCCCGTCGGCGGTCCTGCGTCGCGCGCGGCGGACGCGCCAGCCAGCGTCCGACCGCACGAAGGATGTCGGCGGGCATCGCCGGCTTGGCAAGAAAATCGTCGTAGCCGGCGGTGAGCGCAGCCTGATGATCTTCCGGTCGCGCGTACGCTGAAACGGCGACCGCGCGCACGAGGCCTCCACGCGCGGGAGCCCGCTGCCGGATGCGCTTGATCATCGACAGGCCGTCCTCTCCCGGCATGCCGATATCGGCGAGCACGAGCCCGGGTATCTCGACGTCGAATGCCTGCAGCGCCTCGCGAGCATTCCCCACGGCTCGCACCATCGCGCCGCACTGCGACAGCAGCGTCACCAGCAGGTCGCGCGTCGTCTCGTCATCATCGACGACGAGGATTGAGTGATCAGAGAGATCCACCTGTGGCAACTCTGATGACGAGGCTTGCTGCCGCTCGCGGCGAGCGTGCGTGATGGTCCGCGCCAGTGGCAGGCGCACCTCGAAGGTCGCCCCCTTCCCGGGACCGTCGCTTCTCGCCGTGGCCTCCCCGCCGTGCATCTCCACGAGCTGTTTGACGATGGCGAGGCCGAGACCAAGGCCGCCGTGTGAACGGGTGAAGCCCTGCTCCGCCTGACGGAAGCGATCGAATACGTACGGCAGAAAATCGGGGGCGATGCCGACACCTGTGTCGCTGACGGTGATGGTGGCTTGCGTTCGATTGGCGCGCAGCCTCACGTCGATGCGGCCGCCCTCGGGTGTGAATTTGCACGCGTTGGAGAGGAGGTTCCACACGACCTGCTGCAGGCGGTCCGGATCGGCGTTGGCGACCGGGCCCTCGTCTACATCGACATGCAGCTCGACGCCGCGTGCGGCGGCACCCGGCCGGACGGAATCCACTGCGTCGGAGATCACGCGCGCGAGCGACACCGGAGTGACCTCGAGTTTCACCCGTCCGCTGATCATGCGCGAGATGTCGAGGACGTCCGCAATCAGCTGAGCCTGCGCTTTCGCGTTGCGCTCGATGATCTCCAGAATGCTCGCCACACGGGTCGGTTCGAACCGCGCCTGCCGAAGCATGACGACCCACCCGAGAATCGCATTAAGGGGGGTTCGAAGCTCGTGCGAAACGGTCGCAAGGAATTCGTCCTTGAGTCGATTGGCGTGCTCGGCGTCGAGGCGCGCGCGCTGGAGCGCGACAAGGGTGTCGCGCAGCTCGTACTGACGCTGCCGCCCGCGCAGGGCAGCACGCACCGTGCTGAGGACAGCGGCGGTGCGAATGGGCCGATCGAGGAGCGTCACGTTGCGCAGCACCTCGAGTTTGTGCAGCGTCCGAAGAGAGGCCTGACTGCGATCGCTGCCGGCAAACAGGAGGATCGAAATGTCAGACCATGGTGGCTGCCCCGCCAGCGCTTCGACAAGATCGTCGAGCCGCGGGTCGGCGAGCGCTTCCTCGGTGAGCAGAATCGCGCCTGCGCCTCGGGCCAGCTCGATGCAGACATCGTTCATCGAGTGGCAGATCTGACCGGCGATGCGTGCGCGCGACAGCAAGTCAGCGGTTAAGCTGCTGTCGCGGCCAATCGGCGCGAAGATGAGAACGCGGCTGGTGTCGTGGGATCCATCCGTCATTTGAAGAGGGGCGAGGACGCACCGATATACTGTGGGACGCCGGTCAGCACACCCTGGAACTCCGCGAGCGCCGCTCCCACGCGGAGCCGTTCCGGACCGAGCTGGAACTCACGGATGGTCGTTTCATGCGGCCCGCTCCGCTTTTTCATCACCGAGATCGCGCGGCGCACAACACCCGCCGATTCGAAGAACCGCAGCATTACGACAGTATCCGCAAGGTAACTGACATCGAGCGGCGTCGCCATGTGGGTGCCGACGATGCCGTGCTGCGCGACGACCATCAGTGTCACGACGCTGCGCTCGTTCAGGTAGGACAGAAGCTCGTGCATCCGCACAAGGGGCGCTTCGACCTGGGGAATCGCATTCAGATACCCGTTCAGGCTGTCAATCACGATCACTCGCGCTCCGTCGCGCTCGACCGCCATGCGGACGCGATGGCTGAATTCGCCCGGCGACAGGTCGCCAGGATCGATCTGCTTCAAACTGACGTGGCCGGATTTCAACCGTTCGCCCACCCGCATGCCAAGGGCATCGGTGCGGCCGACGAATGTGCTGATGCGTTCGTCGAATAGAAAAATTGCGCCGTTGGTCCCGGTGACGCCGGTTGCCGCGTACTGCGCGGCAATCGTGGATTTGCCACTGCCTGCCGGCCCGATGAGCAGAGTAGTGGTCCCCCACGTCAGTCCGCCGCCGAGCAGTTGATCCAGTTCGGCAACGCCGCTCTGCACGAGTCCGGATCGCGGTGCCGCCGCTTGCGAGGCGACTAGCTGTGGGAACACCTCGAGCCCACCTCGCCGGATGACGAAATCGTGGAACCCTTCGACCGCCGCCACGCCTCGAAACTTGACGACGCGCAACCGGCGCCGTGCGCGGCCGTATTCAAATGGCAGCATCTCGAGCAGGAGCACGCCGTGCGACAGACTCTGCAGCTGCAAATCGGGACCGCCGGACGACAGATCGTCGAGCATGACGACCGTACAGTCGCGTCCGGAGAAGTACTCCTTCAGGGCGAGGATTTGCCGGCGGTAACGAAGCGGGTCACGCGCGAGGAGCTTCAGCTCCGACAGGGAATCAAACACGACACGCGACGGCTGCACGCGATCGATAACTTCGAGGACGGACTTGATCGTCTCGCCAAGCTCGACTTCCGCCGGATGGTAGAGAGTGTACTGATCTTCAGGCTTCAGTCCTTCCGCCGGACTGAGCTGAAACAATTCCACACCATCCAACGACCAGCCGTGAGAACGACCGATCGCCTTCAGCTCGTTGACGGTTTCAGAGAGCGTGACGCAAACGGTCTTCTCACCCGCATCACGTCCCTTCAACAGGAACTGCAATGCCAGCGTCGTCTTGCCGGTGCCCGGGGTGCCTTCAATCAGGTACATCCGATTCGGTGTGAGACCGCCGATGAGAAGGTCGTCGAGTCCCGGAATTCCGGTGGAGATGGATGTCGCGAGGACGTCTGGTGAAGGTGCGTTTGTCATTAACCTGAACGCGCGTGAAATCGCGTATTCAATGCGACTATAAACGTCGTTGGCGAAGGTTCAAAACATCCATACCGAATATCACGGCTGAGGTAAGGTATGCGGATGACGAAGGTTGCACTGGTGTTGGTCTTGTCTGCGGTTGAGGTCGCCGCATTGAGCGCGCAAGACGTGTCTCCGACCAACAGCCTGCCGAATCCCTACCGCACGATCGCGAATTACTTTCAGCTGCCGCAGGGACGCGAATGGGGATCGACGAGCGCCGTTGAAATCGACAAGGACGGGCGCAGCATCTGGGTTGCGGAACGCTGCGGTGCGAATTCGTGCGGCGGCTCAAACCTTCCGTCGATCTTGAAGTTCGATCCGTCAGGGAAGCTCGTGAAGAGCTTCGGCGCGGGACTACTGATCTTCCCGCACGGAATCTTCGTCGATCGCGATGGCAACGTCTGGGTCACCGACGGGCAGGACGACGCCCCACGTCCGCAGGGCACGGCAGCCAATACGCTCTCCGGTCCACCGCCCGGCGCAACCAGAGGGAACCAGGTGTTCAAGTTCAGTCCAGACGGCAAGCTGCTGATGACGCTCGGGACGCGTGGCGGCGCAGCAGCACCCGCCTACTTTTACCAGCCGAACGATGTATTGGTCGCGCCGAACGGCAACATCTTCGTTTCAGAAGGACATGGCGGCGCCAATTCGCGGATTCTGAAGTTCTCGAAGGACGGCAAACTGCTGAAGACATGGGGCACGAAGGGATCCGGCGACGGACAGCTCGATGGGCCGCACGCGCTGGCGATGGATTCACGAGGGCGTCTGTTTGTCGGCGACCGCAGTAACAACCGGATCGTGATCTTCGATCAGGAGGGACGACAGCTCGACGTCTGGCGGCAATTCAGTCGGCCAAGCGGGATCTACATCGATAAACGTGACGTCATCTACGTCGCCGACTCTGAATCCGAATCCGTATCGCGCAACCACGACGGCTGGAAGCGCGGCATCCGCATCGGCAGCGCTCGCGACGGGTCGGTCACGACGTTCATTCCGGATCCAATCGAGAAGACGACGGGGACAAGCGCGGCAGAAGGTGTAGCCGCGGATGTGGACGGCAACGTGTACGGCGCCGAGGTTGGACCGAAGGGTGTGAAGAAGTACGTAAGGACGGCCGCGTCCACCGCGAAGACTATCCCTCGGACGCCCGACGGCAGGCCAGACCTGCAAGGCATCTGGAAGCACGGGGCGCTTCCGGCGACGGGCGTGCTTCCCTACTTGCCCGCCGCGCTTGCCAAGCAGCGGGAGAACTTCACGCAGCGCGCGACTGCGGATCCGCTCGCGCAGTGTTTCCTGCCGGGCGTGCCGCGCATCATGCTGCTCGACTATCCGTTTCAGATCTTTCAGATGCGAAGCGCGCTGGCGATGACCTTCGAGTGGCAGCATGTCTTCCGCTTGATCTATACGAACGACACGGCCGCTTCGACCCCGCTTCCGTTCTGGATGGGCGATTCTCGCGGCCGCTGGGACGGCGACACGTTCGTCGTCGACGTGACCAACCACAACGACCGCACGTGGTTCGACGCGCAGGGCGACTACCACAGCGACGCGCTTCACGTCACCGAGCGCTACACGATGGTCGACGTCGACACCATCCGTTACGAGGCGACCATCAACGATCCACAGGTGTTCATGCGACCCTGGACGATCACCGCGCCGCTCGAGCGCCAGAAGAAAACGACCGGACGCGTGCTGGAATATCCGTGCCGGGCGGAGCTGGAAGAGGCACGCGGCGAGTTCAACCGCGAGCAGCGGACCTGGTATCGGAAGGACGCGCCGCCGGTGAAGCCGTTTTCGATGGAACCGCGCGCGGTCACAGCGGTCAACGTCGATCGAGCTGCGATATCGCGGATGCCGGACGGTAAGCCGGACATCTCTGGTTTTACAGAGGCCGACGCCGGCGGGGCGAACTGGGGATTCGAGCCGCACAACGAGCCGTTCACGCCGGGCGGCCGCGGCGTGCTGATCGATCCGAAGACTGGCGGACTTCCCTATCAACCCTGGGCACGCGCTGAAAAGCAGGATCGGCATGCGAACGCGGCGCGCGGCTATGACGATCCCACCGCGCACTGTTTCCCCGGTGGCGTCCCGCGCGCACTCTACGTGCCTTCGCCGTTTTACATCATTCAAACGCCGACGTATGTCGTGATCCTGCTCGAACGCATGTCGTGGCGCATCATCCCGCTGGACGGACGCGCACACCTGCCGGATACAATCCGGCTTTGGCAGGGTGACTCGCTGGGCCGCTGGGATGGGGACACGCTCGTCGTTGAAACGACGAATTTGAACGGCAAGACGTGGCTGAATGAAGTGGGCGATGTCATCAGCCATGCGGCCACCGTCGTCGAGCGGTTCACACCGGTCAGTGCGAACGTGATTCAGTACGAGGCAACGGTCAACGATCCGGTCGTGTTCACGCGGCTGTGGACGATTGGGATGCCGCTCAAGCGCAACCCGAAGGGCGAGCTGCTCGAGGTGGCGTGCCTCGAGGACAACCAGGATCTGCTGCATCTGAAGGATGTGAAGGAGCGGGGCATCCAGTGACGAGAATGGTGATGGCGATCGGCGTGATCTGCGCGTGGGCTTCGACGGCCTCGGCACATCATTCCTTTACCGCGGAGTTCGACATCAACAAACCCCTGAAACTGACCGGCACCATCACGATGGTACGGTGGTCGAACCCGCATGGCTGGATTTACATCGACGTCAAGGGCGATGACGGAAAGGTCGTGAACTGGGCGTTCGAAACCGCCGCGGCGAATGCGTTGTACAGGCGCGGCACACGGCCTGAGGATTTCGCCGTCGGGACTCAGGTCACGATAGACGGATACCTCGCGCGCAACGGTACACCAACCGCAACAAGCGGAAAATTGATGTTCGCCGATGGCCGTGCGATCACGATTGGTGCGGGGGCGGTGGCGGCCGAACAAAAATAGATCGTAGGGGCCAGCTTAAGCCGGCCCCTACAGCGGCAGCGTAAACGTCATCGTCGTGCCCTTCCCTTCTAAGCTCTCCGAGCGAATCTCGCCGCCATGCGCGACAACGAGGTTGCGGGCGATCGTCAGCCCGAGCCCCGACCCGCGCGAGCCGTGGCCCTTGTAGAAGCGATCGAAGATCCGCGGGAGATCGTCCGCGAGAATTCCGTGACCCGTATCGGTCACGCCCACGACGACTGCGCCTGGTTGCGCTGACCCGGTCACCGACACGCGACCGTGGTCTGGTGTATGGCGCAACGCGTTCGAGATGAGATTGGTCAACACCTCCCGTATGCGCACCGGATCGATGTCCACCAGCGGCAGGCTCGCTGCGGCTTCAACGTCAAGCTGGATGTGGCGCTCGGCCGCCTCCGCGGCAAACGATGCCGCTGTGTCGTTCAGCAGAATCGCGAGATCCGTCGATTCTTTCTGCAACGTGAGGGTCCCGCTCTCGGTGTGCGCAAGCGTGCGAAGGTCCTCGACGAGTCGCGCCAGCATCCGCGTCTCCTGCAGAACCGCGGCAAGCTGCGCCTCGTCTCGGGGATAGATGCCGTCGAGCATCCCCTCGAGCCGCCCCTGCAGGACCGCGAGCGGGGTCCGCAGCTCGTGGGCGATGTCCGCCATCAGATTGCGCCGCTGTCGATCCTGCACCTCGAGCCGTGACGTCATGCTGTTGAAGGCCCGCGCCACCGTCCGCATCCAGTGAGGACCACGCTCGGGTGTGCGCGTGCTGTAGTCGCCCGACGCCACGCGATCGGCGGCTTCCACCATGTCGCCCAGAGGGAAGCCGAATCGCCCCATCAATCGCCGGAACAGCGCAACGATGAGGAAGAGCCACAGCAGCGCGAAGAAGATCCGCGGCGGACGCACACCGACCGGCGCGCCGCCAGACTCGAACAGCCAGGACAGCACGGTGGAGAGACCCACCGCAATGAGCACCAGACAGATGGCAAACAGCACGCCCATCCGTCTGGTAAAGCGCGCGCGATGACGTCGCCAGGCCTGCGGTCCTCCCGTGGGAGGCCACGGTTCGTTGTCGGGCCACCATGGTGGACGCGGCCGGCGGTGCCACCGGGAACCGGACGTTTTCATTCGGCGAACTTGTAGCCCATGCCGTACACCGTGAAGATGTAGCGGGGCCGCCGTGAATCGGGCTCGATTTTCCGACGGATGTTCTTGATGTGGGTGTCAATCGCACGGTCGAACGCTTCGGCGTCGTCGCCGCGAACGGCATCCAGCAGCTGCGCGCGGGTGAAGATCCGTCCGGGGTTTCGGGCGAGCGCAGCCACGAGCTGAAATTCTGTCGGCGTGAGATCGATCGGATCGCCGTCACGCGACACCTGCATCCGCGCGTTGTCGATGATGAGGTCTCCGCGCCGGAGCACTTCGCTACCAGCGCCACTTGCATCCACGCGACGCAGTACCGAGCGCACGCGTGCCACCAGCTCGCGCGGGCTGAACGGCTTCGTCATGTAATCGTCCGCGCCGAGCTCGAGGCCGGCAAGGCGATCCGACTCCTCGATCCGTGCGGTCAGCATGATGATCGGGATGTTGCCTTCGCGCCGGAGCGTTTTTGCCACCTCGATGCCATCCATGCGCGGTAACGCGAGGTCGAGGACGATCAGATCGGGCCGTTGCGCACGCGCCAGCGTCAGGGCGTCAACGCCGTTGGAGGCGGTAATGACGCCAAACCCGCCATGACGCAGATAGTCGCCTGCGATCTGCGCAATCGACGGCTCGTCGTCAACAACGAGGATGGTTTTCATGGAGCCGGAGTCGGCTGTCCTATCAGCTGACTGTGACTCCCGATTATGAAGGGATTATGGAGTCACCTTACGGATGAGAGGGGCCCAGGGAAATCCACGCGGATCCGATCCATCGGTACCAGCTCAAGTCGGTACCAAACACGTAGATCGTGCCGCTCTGCCAGAGCATCTGACTCCCGTACCCGCCTGCCGCCTGCACGCCATTTCGGAGAATGACCTGCGCCGCGCCGATGGTCCACACCGCGCCCTCGTTATCCACGATCTGGGTCGCCGTCGTCGGAACCGTCGTGCCGTCAGGTGATGCCGCACCGCCGGAACTGCCGCCACCAGGCGTCGCCGGGCCAACGTTGAGCCACCCGTTTCCACTCCACTGCCACCAATTGCCATCGGTACCGAACACGTACACATTGGCGTTCTTCCAGAGAATCTGACTCCCGTACCCGCCCGCCGCCTGCACGCCATTTCGGAGAATGACCTGCCCGGCGCCGATCGTCCACACCGCACCTTCGTTATCGACGATCTGCGTTGCCGGAGGAACCGTTGTTCCGCCCAACGAAGCGCCCGCCACGGGGATCTTGACCAGGAACGCATCGAGACGATTCCCGCCCAGATTCGTCGTCCAGATGAAGTACCGGCCGGTGACATCGAGGTTGCCTTTCGGCCGCTTTGCGTAGTCGTCGCTGCCGCCGCCGCTCGCATAAAGATCCGTCATGACCTGTCCCACGACCAGCACGTCGAGCGAGCCGTCGGTATTGCGGTTGGCGTCCAGCGAAAAGCAGACGATCTCGTCCGCCATGTCTGGGGTCGTACTGGCATTGCTGCCGCACGCGTACTGCGATTCGGGAGGGGCGTTGACCGCATTTCCATGCGCGACATGATTGGCTGCAGCGATGTCCCAACGTTTGTTGTAATGAACAACCGGTCCAATCGGCCGACTCGTACTCTGCACGGGAAACTTCAGAAGAATCGTTGCGTTGGGCAGCGCATTGTAATTGTCGGCGCCCACCGCGTAGCCGTATCCCATGTCCAGGTGACCCAGCGCGCCGTTGATATTGTCGATGGTCGTCTGCTGCCCGGTCTGCGTATCAACGATGCGGTTGATGCGCGTGCCGTCCGTGCGATTCATCAACAGGATTAGCCAGCGTCCCGACTTGTCGATATGGCATTCATCGAACACCATGCCGCTGCTCGCGGTGTCGTAATAGAGAAACCCGGAAGGCCTCGAGACGACGCATCCGATGCGCTGAAAATCGCTATCTTGCACCGTCGCCGAGTGGACGCTGTCGTCGTCACTCGAATGCGGCTGCGTGATATAGCGGCCTTCCGCCGGACAGACGGATGGCGGGCATGAACCCAGATCAATCGCCGGAACAGGATCGAACTGGCGCGTAAAGATGTCGAATCGCCGCAGCTGCGGGCTACCGACGAGGAACGCATACAGCTTGCTCGGCTGGCTGCCGCTGAAATACCACGCTTCGCCGGTTTGCCAATGATACGGACTGTTCTCATCGAACAGCGGCCCGAGATTCTGCACCGTGTCGGCGTTCTTGTCGTACCGCAGCAGGACAGGTCCGACGCCGCCGCGATTGGTGTCGGTACCCAGGAAGATATACATGTCGCTGGTGCCGACGTGGAAGTTGATGTTGCGCCAGTAGGAATACCCGACGTACCACAGGCAGTCGCTACCGTTGGCACAGGTAGTGGCATTCGTCAGGCGGACCGCCTCGGTGTTGTAAGGAGCAGGAAATGTGAATTTACCTGTCGCGCCGCCGGCCGGGAGAAACGACTGAATCTGCGACGGGGTGAACCGGGCACGCAGCGCCGGAGAACCCGCCTTCTCCCGAAGACCTCCGGTTGATGACGGCGGAGGCGCCACGGCAATGATCGCGTTGTTAACCGTGGCACCGATGGTAAGCAGCGACGTATCGAGCAGCAGCGGCAGCTGCGGCGTGAGGGAGCTCTCCTTCAGGTACTGACCGTTCTTGCTGTACTGGATCCGTCCGTTGACCACTGAAATCCGGAACACGTCGCCCGCCGCGTAGGTCGTATCCCCGCCGCCGTAGATGCCGTTTTCGAGAACGTCCGCGGACCCTGCGCCGTTGAACCGGAACCCGAAGTCGATGTCGGCGTACGTGGTGTCGTTATCGCCGTGACTCAGGCCGGCCATCCACAGGGTGTTTAGCTCGCCAACCCTGAATTCGATGTAGCCATCACTGCTCAGCTGATCCTGGGAGGACGCACCGGCATCCTGACATCCATCACAACCCGTTGTTTTCTGGATACCGGATTCCGTGACGACGGCATTCACCAGGTTGCTCCAGGTGATGGCCGTCTGGGCACGCGACGCTGTGGGAAACAGTTGTACGAGGAAGAATGAAAGACTGAGCGCCAGCAGGACCTGTTTACGCACGGACGCGGCGCTCAGCACGATGGGTGCCACACACGCAGGGTTCAGGCTACCGACTTCCGGCTACCGGAGGCACAAGGCACAAGCCGGAGGTCTGAAGCCCGAAGTCTGAAGCCTGCAGCCCGAAGCCCCGGTAGCCCGAAGCGGGGAGCCGGGAGTCCGGCTTACGTCTGCGGCGAAGGCGTCCCGGCGCCATCACGCATCCGTTCGTGTGCCCGTCGATGCCATTCGTCGAAGCGCGGCGGACCGAGCTCGGGATCGTACTGCCAGTAGCGTCGTCGCCATCCCCATCCGCCGAAGCCCCACGCCAGCATGCGGAACAGGAACAGGAACAGGAAAATCGTCAGCAGCGGGCCGAAGAACCCGAAACGCCACGGACCGTAGTAGTGGTACGCGTAGTACGGATACGGCACGGGCGGTGGAACCGCCTGAGCGCCGCCTGGAGCACTCGGCGCACTTACGGCCGGTGGTTGCATGGCGATGCCGCGCGACACTCCGGCCTGATATGCCGTTGCGCCGATTGCGATCGCCGCAACAACCGCGAGCGCAGCAATCGCCCAGCGCCTCATTCGAAAGTCACTATCCATCACATCCTCCTCATCGAGACCGCGGTTCAGCCCTCAGTGGTAGGGGCCGCCTTCAGCCCTCGTCGTAGGGGCCGCCTTCAGCCCCCGCTCGTAGCGGCCGCCTTCAGCCCCCGTTCGTAGGGGCCGCCTTCAGGCGGCCCTTCGTATGTGATCGATAGTGCGCGGCGATTGTGGATGAAATATGTAGACCACGAGGTCGCTGCGCGACGAGGCACGAAGCTCACGAAGGCGGAGCTTCGTGTGCTTCGTGTTCGCCGTCAGGGCCTTCGTGGTACCTATTCGACGATCGTCAACTGAGGAACGACGTTGATGAACGGTGTGAAGGTGGCCATACGTCCGAATCGATCGGTTGCGGTCACCGTATAGCTCAGACGTCCGGGCTGAGCATCCATCGGGACGACCCACACGCCCGTCCACATCTCGGAGGGCTGCCGGGGATATTCAGCTGCCGGGAACCCTCCCACACCGCGCCACCGCGTCGGAACGTCGATGGTCTGTCCCATGTAGTTGATGTGAATCACCATCGTCGCGGTGTTCTCGGTTTCCCCGCTCCCACCATCGATTGCCGTCATCCGGAAACCGATGCGCTGTCCGCGCTTGAAACGGTTGCTGAGGATGCAGTGGGTCGGCAACGTCGGCGGATTGTCGAAGCTGGCGAGGTCGCCCCAGATGACGAGCTTGCCCGAGGGATGTCCCTGCTGTGGCGGCGGAGGAGGTGGCGGGGTGGCATCACCGCGGCGTCCGCCGCTTCCCTGTCGCTGGCCTTCCTGTGCGGGCGGCTGCTGCTGTCCGACGACGCTCGTCGCGAGAACGACTCCGACGAGGAATGTTGCTGCGAGAAGCGAGACACCCTTCAGACGCATCGTCATTGATTCCCCCGTCCTCCACGACCCGCGTTGCCGCCGGCGCCATTCTGACCACCGCCCTGGGTGCGAACCTCCGGCTTCGGAAATCCGTTGTGATAAATCGTCAAGTACCGAATGTCGTTCCCCTTCTCATCGAGCCAGCCAACTGACTGTTGAAAAAAATCCGGCACGGGATAGCCTGCCGGCACCGTGCCCTCGATGATGTAGAGCTTGTTTTCGTGCATGTAGATCGCGGCCGACGTCCGCGATTTGTCCTTCTCGTTGATCAGGTTCACCATGTGGCCTTCGACGAGGTTCATGTTCGTCCAGCCAAGGTAGACGGGCTTCTCGTTGGACCGCTGCATCAATTCCCAGGTCGCGTGGATCACCGCGCCCTCGATGTCGGGCTTCCAATAGCCCGCGCCCGTAGAACTGGCCGCTCCCGTGTTACCCGAACAAGCCTCCGCTCCCGGCGGACACGCCTTTGCCTTCTCCGTCGCAATCGCCTGGATGTTGTTGTAGTCGACAACCGTCACCTTGAAGTGATGACTCTGGCCCTGGTCCACGCTGTATACGCGTGCAGGGAGCACCGATTTGAACTCGGACGTGTATGTCGTCTCGGTGATTTTCGGTTGCGCAGGAAAGACGATTGAGAAGCGATCCTGCATGCTCTTGAACTCGACGTACTCCTGCGCGAACGTCGAACTCGCAAACGTCAGCAGCGCGGTCGCGAAGATGATTGCTGCGCGCATCACGTTTCCCTATCGGCCTCCACCCTGTCCCTGGCCTCCGCCCTGTCCCTGACCCGGGCCGGCTGCGCCGCCGCGGCCGGTCGGCGGTTTCGGAAATCCGTTGTGATAAAGGGTCTGGTACCGGATACCGTTCCCGTTCTCATCGAGCCAGCGAATCGACTGCTGGAAGAAGCCCGGCTCCGGATAGCCGGCTGGCACCGTACCTTCGAGGATGTACAGCTTGTTCTCGTGCATGTAGATGCCCGCGGAAGTGCGCGACTTGTCCGGGTTGTTCGTCATGTAGATCATCGTGCCTTCGACCAGGTCGATGTTGTTCCAGCCGAGGTATGTGATCTTGGCGTCGCGCTGCATGAACTGCCACTGCGCGAACGTCGTCGCGCCGGCGAGGTCCGCTTTCCAATATCCGAGGCCCGTCGAACTGCCGCCGCCCCTGCACGTCTCCGCACCGGGCGGGCACGACTTCGAGCGCTCGCTCGAAATCGCCTCGATGTTGTTGTAGTCGACGACCGTCACCTTGAAACGACTCTTGCCAGAATCCGCGCTATAGATGCGCGCCGGCAACATCGATCCGAACTGCGACTTCCACATCGTCTCCTCGACCTTCGGCTGCACCGGAAAGGTGACGCCGAACCGGTCCTGGGGGCTCGTAAACTCTACGTATTCCTGGGCGAACACGAATCCCGCGACGGTAAGAATTAGAGCCGCCGACACTGCACCTGCACGCATGTTGTCCCTCTGCGAAATTCCCGGCCGTGGCCAACCGACTCTAGACCGCAACGTCCGAGTAGTCAACCAAATGGGGCAGACCCCGCTCAGAACTTGAAATTGACGATGAGACCCACGGAGCCGAACCTCAACGATCGCGTTCCGAAATCCCAGTCGAGTCCCGGGCCAGCATCGGCGTGCGTCTGCGTGAAGGCCGGCGGCGCCGGCACATTGTTCCAGATGCTGATGAAGCTGCTGCCGCCGACCGCGATGTGTTGGGCGACGTCAACGAGCACTTTCAGCTGCAGGTCCGTCACAGGGATAAACGCCTTCGTCGATTTTTCGAAATTCCAGTCGGACCGAACGGCAAAGCATCCTAGTGTTGCCAGCGCTGCCGGACAGGTTGCGAAAGGACCCGTGGGCGATTGCGCGGCCGTTATGTTATCGACATCGGAGAACAGACCCGTCTGCTTTGAGGAGGCGTAGACAAGCGATTCGGTTAGGGATGCATCGAACCGAAGACGCCGCCAGGTGGCGCGAGCAGCCCATCCGACCAGCGGGCCGATTCCACTGAAGTTGGCCTCTGCAGCGCTCGAGAGCTCGATATTGTTGTTCAGATGCAGCGGCCTGAAGGCGTTCAGAATGAACGCCCGCAATTTCAAGTCCTGATCCTGTCCCGACCGGACCCTCGCGAACTTGCCTCCCATGATCAAGTCGAGACGAACGGTGTCGTTGTTCACCAATGAGGCGAGCGCGAAGCCGTCGAGCGTGAAGGTGCGCAACCGACCGCTGACCTGGAAGTCAAGCGGCGACAGCCGCGAAGCCTCCAAGTCATTTCGAACCGGCGACACCAGTTCGTTCCACATCAGAACGCTATTGAACTCGGACGTGATCGACGACGACGTGACCGAGTCGGCTGCACTCGACACATCGCCCGACTCTGAGTCGTCCGTTCGCAGGTACCAGGCGTCCACGCCGAATCCCCACGTTTGTCCCCGATGCGTCAGCTCGCCACGGATGGTGTTTTTCGTCTCCATGTTCAAGTCGATCGGCGTGTGCGTCACGCGATCCGAGATCTGTGGAGGATTGAACGTCTGAACCTCAGTCAGCCGTACGACGTCTCCAGTGTGCGCGTCGGCGCCTTTGACGTCCATGCGCATCAGCTCGAACTGGGCCTCCCAGGTGTCGGTCGTCTGCGCCATCGCGGGACCAGCAAGCAACCAGCATGTCGCCGCGCCAATCACGCAGGCACAGTGCCGTATCTTGTTCGACATGTTTGTTTCAAACCTCGCATCGACGGCACACCACTGGGGACTAGGGACTCGGGGCTAGGGACTGGAATTCCAGCCCCCAGTCCGCAGTCCCAAGTCCCCAGTCCGAAGCCGCTGCGGCCGCGATCTCTGAAATGATGGGGGAATTTCGCGCGTGGGACTGCCGACAGTGTAGCCGACTTCGCTACTTGTCGGTGGCTTCTTGGGTGTCGTGCGTCACGAGAACCATACGGCCATTTGCATCGCGTTCAAAGATCTGGCGTTCGGCAAGCCAACGGCCCGGAGCCACGCCGCGCACCGTGACGAGCGTCCGCTGGATGACACGCATCGGATCGCTGGGCGCAAGAGGATTCCGTGCTTCGATCTCTTCGACGGTGCTTTGGCCGCCATCTGCCGCGACCGTCGTCGATCTGCGGACTCGCTGCCGGAGCGCCAGACGGCTATCGTTTCGAACGAACCCTTCGGCGTCTTGAGAATACGTGTCGATCACGACTCGACTCTCTCCGTTCGATTCGGACGTGCGCGTGATCACCTTGTCACGGAGAACCAACGCTCCAGTCAAGTTGGGACGTTGAATCGTCTCTTCCTCCACGCGCTCCGCCGATCCGATGCCGCGCGTCTCGCCGCTGCGCGTTTCCGTGGGCACCCATCGTCCATTGAGCAGGTCGCGCACCGAATGGCTGCTATCGTGGCGGACGACGGCTGCACTGACCTGCTGTTCTGCGGATTCATTGCGCTCCACTTCTCGCAATGACCGCTCAGGCCCTAGCAGCAACACCGTCGCGTCGGTCTGCTGCACGCCAGGTGAGACCAACCTACTTTCCTCGGAGTAACCAGACGACAGGATCAAGTGGCCGTCGAGGTCAGCGAGCCAGGTGCGTTCAACATTGGTTGTGATTGGGTTCGGCCGAGTTTGCTGCTCTGACTGCGTTGTCGCAGCCAGTGTTCGCTTACGCTGCGCGGCGAAGTAAAACACGTCACGTTGTGTATGTGTCGTTGTCTTCGTGTCGTAGGGGCCGGCTTTAGCCGGCCCGCCGGATCGCGTGCGACTCTCGGTCACGTCCTCCTCGAGAGGTTCCCACCTTCCCTCAACGCCCGGCGCTTCGCCCCTTTCGATGATGACCTTGCGTCCGCCCGACTCCGTTCTTCTCTCCACTCGCCTGAACGGAATGAAACCGCCAGCCGGATACGTTTGTTCGGTAATGACCGTGGAAGGCTCTGGTGGTGTGCTGGCCGCATTGCCACGCTGCTGAGCGGCCGCCGCGGCAGACGTGAGAACGATCCAGAAGCAGACGCCGACAATTCGTTGAGGAGTCATGACGACGAGAGTCGCTGCACAACCGCTGCCGGGCGATCCGTGCCATAATTCGCACGGTTTTCGACCGGGCGCTCCTCAAGAGCTATGAAACGCTGCTTCGCAGCGGTGGGATTCGGCCTCGTGCTGGTGTGGACGGTGATGTCACGTCCAGCCTACTCGCACAATCCGACCACCACGACCGTCCTCTTCAATCGAGAGATCACGACGCTGCTCCAGCGGAAGTGCGTGCAGTGCCATGCTGACGGCAAGCTCGCGATGCCGCTCGTCACCTTTGCGCAGACTCGACCCTGGGCGGAAGCGATCAAAGAGGAAACGCTGTCGCGGCGGATGCCGCCGTGGCCTGCAGAGCGCGGCTTCGGCGCGTACTCGAATGACATCGGACTGACGCCGCGCGAGTTCGAATTCCTGATCTCGTGGATCGATGGCGGCGTCCCCGAAGGAACCGACCCCGCGCCTGCATTCGTCGATCACAGCGATCACTGGACACTCGGCATGCCGGATCTCGTGGCGTCGCCGGCGACGCCATCCGCAGTCGAGGCGCGCAGCGCGCCGACGTTTAGACACGTGACGATCGATACCGGTCTCCCGCGCGATGCGTGGATCCGCGCGATCGACTTCAAGCCCGATCCACAGGTGGCGCGCGCCGCGTTTTTCAGCGTCGCCGGCACGGGTCAGTACCTTGGCGGATGGACGCCGTGGCAATCGTCAACCGAATTGCCGGCGGACGCCGCATTCAAGCTGCCAGCTCGCGCGCGCATTGCCGTTGACGTCATGTACTCGGGCGCGTCGCAGCCAGTCACTGACAAGCCGCAGCTCGCGCTCTATTTCGCCGCCGCGCCTCCCCCGACGCCGGTGATCACCACAACGGTGCGCGCGACGCCTGATGCAAAGACGCCCACACGTTTCGTCGCGGAATTCAAAACGACGGATGCGCAGGCGCTCGTCTCGATGCGATCCGAGCTGCCTGCCGCCACGCGATCGTTCGAGATCAAGTTGATGCGTCCCGATGGCTCTCGCGAGGTGTTGCTCTGGGTGAAGGACGCGCATCAGCTGTGGCCAACGCCGTATGTGTTCCGCAAGCCGGTGCCGCTGCCGGCCGGTTCAGTGCTGCAAGCCGTTATCTACATGGAAGCTGGAAGCGGCGCGGACCTTCTTGCCTCGCCGAAGCCGCAAAGCGGCGAAGGCGGGTCAGGTCCGCGATTCACCCTCACGCTGAATCACTATGCGACGAAATAAGCTCGCCCTGCTGTTCGTCGTACTACTGTCGCTTGGCGTCGCGGCCCGGCAAACCCCGGCGCCGCCGGGAACCACGGCCTGGTTCTGCCCGATGCACCCGGAGGTCACGGCGAGCGAAGCAGGTAGCCGCTGCCGGAAGTGCGGGATGGCGCTCGTCCCCGGCGATCCGTTCGACACGCGTGAGTACTCGCTCGAGCTGACGACTGTCCCTGCTGCGGTGAAGGCGGGCGTGCCCGTCACCTTGTACCTGACGGTGCGGCATCCTGGCACCAATGCGCTCATCACCGGCTACGAGGTCGTGCACGAAAAGCGATATCACCTCTTCGTCGTCAGCCGCGATATGGAGTTCTTCGAGCACATCCATCCCGAGCAATTGCCCGACGGCCGATGGATGATCCAGACGACGCTACCGAAGCCGGGGGACTACCGCATCCTCTCCGACTTCCTTCCGACCGGCGGGTCGCCGCAGTTCATCGGACGCACGCTCGAGACCGTCGACTTCACGAGCGATCTCGAATCGCAAACACCGCATCTGACGCCCGACACGAACGTGGCGAAGACTGTCGGCTCGGTCACCGCGCACCTGGAGCTCGAGCCGTCTACGCTCGTCGAAGGGCAATTCGGACATCTCGCGTTCACGATGACCGATGCGAAGACAGGACGGCCGGTTACCGACCTCCAGCCCTATCTCGGCGCGTTCGGCCACGCACTCATCCTTAGCGAGGACATGCGCGACTATGTGCATTCCCATCCTTTCGAAGACATCGACACGTCGAAGGCATTCGGCGGGCCGACGGTGACCTTCGAGGGCTACATGCCGAAAGCGGGCCGCTATCGGGCATGGAGTCAGTTCCAGCGGAATGGTGAAGTCATCACTATCCCGTTTACCGTCAACGTGTTGACCCTGGACCAGGCCTACGCGAATCCTGGTGCGCCGGTGGGAAACCTGCGGTAGACTTCTCGAAGTTCGAAGTGCGAGGTGTGAAGGTCGAAGTAAATCCCACCTTCCCACCTTCCCACTTCCAACTTCTGACTTCGAACTTCGCAGGGGCAGGAGGCATTTATGAATCGTGCTCGGTTCCCCTGGTTGCGTATCACGCTCACGGTTTGCGCCACGCTCATCGCCGTCGCGGCGATGTCGGTCGTCGGCCAGGCCGCGGATCCCACCACACGGCCAGTGACGTTCAGCAAAGACGTCGCGCCCATCCTCCAGGACAAGTGTCAGCAGTGCCATCAGCCGAATTCGATCGCGCCGATGTCGCTGATCACGTACGAGGATGCGCGGCCGTGGGCGCGGTCGATCAAGCAGCGCGTCATCACGCGGCAGATGCCGCCGTGGCACATCGACATGAGCGTCGGTGTCCACGAGTTCAAGAACGACATGTCGCTGAGCGACGCGCAGATCGACACGATCGTCCGCTGGGTGGATGCCGGCGCCCCCGAAGGCAATCCGAAGGACATGCCGCCGCCCAAGCCGCTCGTCACCGACAACGAGTGGCAGGGCGTGCGCGATGGATACGGCCCGCCCGATCTGGTGATCCGGTCATCCGAGTACACGATGCCCGCGCAGCATCAGGACGTCTGGTATCGCCCGATGAGCGACGTCCCGCTCACCGAACCGCGCTGGGCGCGGATGGTGGAGATTCGTCCGACCACTCTGAAAGGCCGTCGCATCGTCCATCACTCCATCGCGTACCTCGTGCTCAACAACGACCCCGACGCGGTGAATCAGGGCACGGCGAATGGATTTGCGACCGCGGCGGCGGATCCAACGCCCGTTGATCTCGTCAACCGCCGTCCGCAGTTGATGGAGTGGGCAATCGGCAAGGGCTACGACCGGTTCCGCGACGGTACGGGCAAACTGATTCTGCCCGGCGAGAAGATCTCGTGGGACCAGCATCTGCACGCGGTCGGCGAAGAGATCACCTCGGGATCCGAGATCGGCATCTGGTTCTATCCGAAGGGTGAGGAGCCGAAGAAGCGCAGCTATCTGATTGCGTTTACCGGATTGAGGAAACAGGAATTCGTCGATATCCCGCCGAACTCGATTGCGTCGACCGACGGGTTCACGGTCCTGAAGGAAAATACGCTGATTACGAACTTCCAGCCGCACTTCCATCTGCGCGGCAAGGCGATGCAGGTTGAAGCGATCCTGCCGGACGGTCACAACGAGATCATCAGCTATGTGGGCAGGTTCAACTTCAACTGGATGACCAACTACATCTACAAGGACGATGCGGCGCCGGTGTTCCCGAAGGGAACGGTGATCCACGTGAGCGCGTGGTACGACAACACGCGTGCGAATCCCTTTAACCCGGATCCCGATCAGTGGGTCGGCTACGGCGACCGTACAGTCGACGAGATGGCGCACGCCTGGATGAACGTCGTCTATCTCAACGACGACGAGTACAAAGCGCTCGTCGCAGAGAGGAAGGCCAAGGCAGAGAAAGCCGCGCCGACTTCGACGCGATGACCCGCGGCGTTGCGGCTGCCATCACGGCGCTCATCGTAGGGGCCGGCTTCAGCGGGCCAGGAATTGTAGGGGCCGGCTTGACCGGGCCGGGAATAGTAAGGGCCGGCTTTAGCCGGCCCTTCGTGTCTGCCCAACAGCTTCCCAACGAGCCCTTCCGGCAGTTCGGCACGAGCGTCACCGGTGCATTTGAAGGCTGGTTCGCGGCTCCAGACGGTACTCGCTATTTCCTGATCGGTTACCTCAATCGCAACAACAACCAGGCCGTCGACGTTGCGATTGGACCCAACAACCACATCGATCCGGGCGGCCCCGACATGGGACAACCCTCGCACTTCCTCCCTGGCCGCCACTGGGGCATGTTCGTCATCAAGGTGCCCGCGGAGTTCACCGGGCCCGATCAGCGTCTGACGTGGACGATCGTCGCAAACGGCCAGTCGACGGTCATACCGCTGCGGCTGCATCCCGACTACAGCGTCAGCCCGTTCACCGACGTTGCCGTGAAGAACACGCCGCCGACGTTGCGGTTCGCCGAACAGGGTCCCGGTGTGCAGGGTCCGCTCGGTTCGATCGCCACGGCCGTCACGCGCACGGCGCGCGTGGGGGCGCCCCTCGCCGTGTCGGTGTGGACCGAGGACGACGCGAAGTTTGCGAGCGGCACGATGGCGCCGCCGAAGAATCTGCCTCCGCCGGTCCGCGTCTTTTGGTCGATGTTCCGCGGACCAGCCGCGGTGACGTTCGACAAAGAGAATCCGACGAATGAGATTCTGGCTGGCGGAGCGGTGAATCAACCATTCCGCGGCAAGTCGACGGTGACGGCGACATTCAACGAGCCGGGCGACTACTTCCTCCAGGTCACCGCGAACGACTACTCCGGCGAAGGCGGATCAGGTGAAGTCTGCTGCTGGACGACGTCGCTCGTCAAGGTCACCGTCACCCAATAACATCAGAGGCTTCAGGTCACCGCTCGGCGGGTACCCAACGCCGGCGAACCGATCGGGACACGTTGCGCGTCGGCCCGCTTCTTCCGTACTTGGCGCCGCCTGCCGCGGTGGCCTCGGTTGCAGCCGTCATGG
>Ga0075418_10001257_pt1 | contig 28620 bp, 26 predicted proteins | sample SoiMetdeltSBSDD2_FD_81776 | JGI IMG/M metagenome (GOLD analysis project Ga0075418, IMG submission 81776) | Bulk soil microbial communities from a Populus tree surrounding site in Tennessee, USA - Soil MetaG P. deltoides SBSDD2 | ecosystem: Environmental > Terrestrial > Soil > Tree plantation... | reverse complement strand
GGATCGGGCTACCCGCGCGATGACGATCGCCGGGACCGGCCGGGACCCGAGGGTGGGGACCGGCCGAGCCACCCCCGTCGTGACGACCGGCGGGACGGGCCGGGTTATCCCGAGCGCCGGTCCGGATCGGGCTACCCGCGCGATGACGATCGCCGGGACCGGCCGGGACGTCCCGAGGGTGGGGACCGGCCGAGCCACCCCCGTCGTGACGACCGGCGGGACGGGCCGGGATCCTCGCGAGGCGATGTGCGCCGGAGCGGATCCAGGTATCCCGACCGCGGCGAGCGCAGGGGTCATTCGCGGAGTGACGACCGGCGCGGCGGGTCGGGCTACGCCGGGAAGGACGACCGGCGCACCGGCGACCGCCAGAATCGCGGCCGACCGGCCGGGGGAGGCCAGGGCGGACGCCGGCAAGACGACCGGCGGGACGACCGGCGGGACGACCGGCGGGACGGCCAACGCGATCCGCGCGGCGGCGGTGACCGGCGCGGTGAACGCTGGGGTGAGCGCCCGGATGGCCCACGAGGATGGTCCGCCGACCGGCGTACGGCTGGCTCGGGCCGGACCGGCGGGGGGCGTGCGGACCGGGACGCCCGCCCGCGTTGGGAAGCCCGGCGGCCCGACCGACCCGCCGGCGGATACCGGGCCCGGAGCACTGACACCGGACCACGCCGCGACGACCGGAGTCGGGACGACCGGAGTCGGGACCGGACCGACCACCGCGAGCGCCCGGAGCGCAGCGACCGCGGGTACCGGGAGCGCGGCGAGCACCGCGAGCGCGGCGACCGTGAGCGCGGCGACCGTGAGCGCGGCGTCGGTGAGCGCGGCGACCGTGAGCGCACGGACCACCGTGAGCGCACGGACCACCGTGAGCGCGGCGACCGCGAGCGTGGCGACCGCGAGCGTGGCGACCGTGAGCGCACGGACCGCCGCGAGCGACGCGGCTACCCACCCCGGGACCGGCCCGACCGGGCCACCGCGCCGCAGCGACCGTACCGGTCGACCGAGCGCCGGGACGGCGACACCCGGGCGCAGCAGCCGCCCGAGCCGGCCGGTCCGCAGCTCCCCGAGGACATCGACCCTCGCGATCTCGACCGGGACGTCCGGACCGAGCTGAACTCGCTGCCCCGTACCCTCGCCGAGACCGTCGCGAGGCACCTGGTCGCGGCCGGCCGCCTGGTCGACGAGGACCCGGAGCAGGCCCTGGCGCACGCGCTCGCCGCACGCCGGCTCGCCAGCCGGGTGGCCGCGGTCCGCGAGGCGGCGGGCATCGCGGCGTACCACGCGGGCCAGTGGGCGACCGCGATCGCGGAGCTGCGGGCGTACCACCGGATGGCCGGCACCCAGCAGCACCTGGCCGTGCTGGCCGACTCGGAACGGGCGCTGGGCCGGCCGGAGAAGGCGATCGACCTGTACCGGACCGCGGACCGCACCACGCTGAACCGCGCGAGCGCGGTGGAGCTGCTCATCGTCGCCGCGGGCGCCCGGGCCGATCTCGGGCAGGCGCCGGCCGCGGCCGCCATGCTGCAGGTGCGTGAGCTGACCGCGGAGACCACCGAGCCGTGGCTGGCGCGGCTGCGCTACGCGTTCGCGGACGCGCTGCTGGCGACCGGGCGCGCCGAGGAGGCCCGGGAGTGGTTCGCCCGCGCGGCCCAGGTGGACGAGGAGGGGCGGACCGACGCCGCCGAGCGCCTGCTGGAGCTGGACGGAGTGGTACTGGAGGAGCACGAGGACGAGGAAGACGAGGAACCGGCGGAGTGATCCCGTACGACCTCGTGATCCTCGACCTCGACGGGGTGGTGTACCTGATCGACCGGCCGATCCCGGGCGCGGTCGACGCGGTCACCACCCTGCACGACGACGGAACGCCGATCGCGTACGCGACGAACAACGCCTCCCGGAGCGCGCCGGACGTCGCCGCCCTGCTGATCCGCATCGGCCTGCCGGCCCGGCCGGACGAGATCGTCACGTCGGCTCAGGCCGCCGCCACCGCGCTCGCGGAACGACACCCGCCCGCCAGCCCGGTGCTGGTGATCGGCGCGGACGCGCTGCGCGCGGAGGTTCGCGCGGTCGGCCTGGAGCCGCGCGACACGGCAGACCGGCGGCCGGCCGCGGTCGTCCAAGGCTACGCGCCGGACGTGGGCTGGCCGCAGCTCGCCGAGGCGTGCGTGGCGGTCCGCGACGGCGCCGACTGGGTCGTCACGAATACCGACAGCACGCTGCCGTCGGAGCGCGGGCCGCTGCCGGGCAACGGCGCCCTGGTCGCCGCCCTGCGTACCGCGCTGGACCGCGGGCCGGATCTGGTCGTGGGCAAGCCGGAGCCGGGCCTGTTCGCCACCGCCGCCAAGCGGGCCGGAGCCGAGCGCCCGCTGGTGGTCGGGGACCGGCTGGACACCGACATCGAGGGCGCGGTCCGGGCCGGCATGGACAGCCTGCTGGTGCTGACCGGCATCACCACCGCCGCCGACCTGTTCGCCGCGCCGGAGCACCGCCGGCCCACGTACGTCTCGACCGACCTTCGTGGACTGTTCACAGTGGACCCCCGGGACCGGCTGGCGCCCGGCGGGGATCGGGTCGAACGGGGCGGCTGGGCGGCGAGCCGGGAGGAGGGCGACCGGATCGTGGTACGCGGCGCGGGCACGCCGCTGGACGCGATCCAGGCGGTGTGCGCGGTGGCCTGGTCGGGGGCGCAGCCCCGCGCGGTGGTACCGGACGGTCCGGCGGCCCGGGCCGCGCTGGCCCGGCTGACCGCCGCTACAGCAGCTTGCGCAGCTTCAACAGATCGAACGGGTTCGCCTTGATCGACACCCGGCGGCTGGCGAGCGCCCGCGCGAAGTCGAGCCGGCCGTCGACGAGGGCCACCAGGTCGTCGCTCGTGGTGCTGAGCACGATCCTGGCTTTCGGGTCGTCGCCGTCGGTGAGGTCGACGAGCCGCCCGCCGGTGAGCCGGCCGCGGAACGCGGTCGCCAGGTCCGTGATGCGGCACGCGATGGTGCGGTCGAGATCGAGCTTTCCGCGTACCTCATCGGCGTGTTCGTCGAGCCGCCGGGCGAGCATGTGCAGCGCGGTGCGGCAATCCTCGACCGTCGCCACCGGCTCTCCTCTCGGGGATGCGAAGCCAACCCGCACGGTACCCCACCGGCCGGGCCCGGCCTGCCGGTAGCGTAAACACCGCGGGACCACCGACGGGAAGGGAAGCGGCGATGCAGGACGCGTGGCGGGCCTATATGGAGCTGGCCCTGGGGCTGACCGAAGCGTCGAAGAAGAAGGCGACGAATGTCGCCAAGCGGCTCATCGGCAAGGGCGGTGCGACGGCCGAGCAGCTTCAGGCTCTCGCCGAGGACCTCGTCCGCACCAGCACCGCCAACCGCGAGGCGATGACCAAGCTCGTCCGGTACGAGCTGGACCGCGCACTCGGTGTCGTCGGTCTCGCCACGGCCGAGGAGGTCGCCGACCTGACCGCCCGGGTACGCGACCTCGAGCTGCAGCTCCGGGAGACCGAGGCACGGGTCGCCACCGCCGAGGTGCCGGCGGCGGCGCCGGCGACGAAGGCGCCCGCCCGGGCGGCGAGCACCACCGGACCGGCGAAGAAGGCGATGGCGAAGAAGGCGATGGCGAAGAAGGCGATGGCCAAGAAGGCGGGCGCGAAGAGGACCGCGGCCGGCACGACGGTCGCCAAGAAGACCGTCGCCAAGAAGACGGTCGCGAAGAAGGCCGCGCGCGGCACGGCGACCGGGACGGCGGGGTCATGACCGAGCCGATCGAGAGCCCGCAGACACCGGCGTCCTTCGAGGCGCCGGAGTCCGCCGAGGCGCCGGAGTCCGCCGAGGGCCCGGAGCGCACCGGGCACCCCCCGGTCGACGCGGCCCTGGACGCGCTCGAACAGGCGGCCTCACTGCCGCCGACCGAGCAGATCGCCGAGTACGACGCGGTGCACCGTACGCTCCAGGAGACCCTCGCCACCATCGACGAGGGCCGGACCTGAGGAGCCTGCCCCCGGTGGCCCGCCGTACCCGACTCGACGCGGAACTCGTCCGCCGCGGCCTGGCCCGTTCGCGGGACCAGGCCGCCGAGCTGGTCTCCGCGGGCCGGGTCGAGGTCCGCGGCATGCCGGCCCGCAAGCCGGCCGCGCTGGTCGACCCCGCCGATCCGGTACGCCTCCTCGGCGCCGACCCGGCCGACGGGTACGTCTCCCGCGGCGCCCACAAGCTCGCCGGCGCCCTGGCCGCCTTCCCGGCGCTGACCGTCACCGGCCGGCGCTGCCTCGACGCCGGCGCCTCGACCGGCGGCTTCACCGACGTGCTGCTGCGCGCCGGCGCCGCCGAGGTCGTCGCCGTGGACGTCGGCTACGGGCAGCTCGCCTGGTCGTTGCGTACCGACCCGCGGGTACGGGTCCACGACCGGACCAACGCCCGCGAGCTGACCCCCGAGGCGATCGGCGGGCCGGTCTCGCTGGCCGTCGCGGACCTGTCGTTCATCTCGCTGCGCCTCGTGCTTCCGGCCCTGGCCGCCTGCACCGAGCCGGACGGTGACCTGCTGCCGATGGTGAAGCCGCAGTTCGAGGTCGGCCGCGGCAACGTCGGCGGGGACGGGGTGGTGCGGGATCCCGAAGACCGGGCCGCCGCCGTGCTCGCGGTCGCCGAGGCGGCCGCCCGGGAGGGCCTGGGCGTCAACGGCGTCGCGACCAGCCCGCTGCCCGGCCCGTCCGGCAACGTCGAGTTCTTCCTGTGGCTGCGGCGCGGCGCACCGCCGGCCAATGCCGAGAGCATCCGAGAGGCAGTCACGAGGTGAGGTCCGCCCTGCTCGTCACGCACACCGGTCGCAAGCGCAGCACCGAGCACGCCCGGACGGTGGCCGCTGACCTGATCCAGGCCGGTTTCGAGGTACGGGTGGTCGCCGACGAGGCCGCCGACCTCGACCTGCCCGGGGTGACCCCGGTCCGCGGGCCGGCCGCCGCCGAGGGCGCCGAGATCGTCTTCGCGCTCGGCGGTGACGGCACCCTGCTGCGCGCCGCGGAACTGGCCCGGCCGGCGTTGACCCCGCTGCTCGGCATCAACCTGGGCCATGTCGGGTTCCTCGCCGAGGCCGAGATCGAGGACCTGGACCAGGCGGTACGGGACGTGGTCGCCCGCGCGTACACAGTGGACGAACGGCTGACCGTGGACGTAACCGCCGAGCTCGACGGCGTGGTGACCGCGCACGACTGGGCGCTCAACGAGGTGAGCGTGGAGAAGGCGACCCGGGAGAAGATGCTGGAGGTACTCGTCGATGTCGACGGGCGCCCGCTGAGCCGGTACGGCTGCGACGGCATCGTCTGCGCCACGCCCACCGGCTCGACCGCCTACGCGTTCTCCGCCGGCGGACCCGTGGTGTGGCCGGAGGTCGAGGCGCTGCTGGTGGTGCCGATCAGCGCGCATGCGCTGTTCAGCCGGCCGCTGGTGACCGCGCCGACGTCCACGATCGTGGTCACCGTCGAGCCGTACACGTCGATGGCGGTGCTGAACTGCGACGGGCGGCGGGTCTTCGACATCCGGCCGGGTTCCCGGGTCACGGTGCGCCGGGGCAGCCTGCCGGTACGCGTCGTGCGGCTGCGACCGAGGCCGTTCACGGACCGGCTCGTCGCGAAGTTCGCGCTGCCCGTGGAGGGCTGGCGCGGCAACGCCCATTGAGCGCCGCCGAGGGTAGGGTGGGTGGCTGTGCTGGAGGAGCTGCGCATCACCGGGCTCGGGGTCATCGAGGACACGACCCTTGCGCTGACCCGCGGGATGAACGTCATCACCGGGGAGACCGGCGCCGGCAAGACGATGGTGGTCACCGGCCTCGGCCTGCTCTTCGGTGGCCGGGCGGACGCGGCCCGGGTCCGCAGCGAACCCGGGCGGGCGGTGGTCGACGGGCGGCTGCGGCTGGCCGGGGACACCGCGACGACGGTGCACGCGCGCGTCGGCGAGGCCGGCGGTGACCCGGACGACGACGGCAGCCTGCTGCTGAGCCGCACGGTCACCGCCGAGGGCCGGTCCCGCGCGCACGTCGGCGGGCGCAACGTACCGATCTCGGTGCTGGCCGAGGTGGGTGAGCAGGTGGTGGCGGTGCACGGGCAGGCCGACCAGCTGCGCCTGCTGCGCCCGGGGGAGCAGCGGGCGGCGCTGGACCGCTTCGCCGGCGCCGAGCACGAGAAGCTCTTCGCCGCGTACCGGGAGACGTACGCACAGTGGCGGCGCATCGAGGAGGATCTGGCCGACCGGCGGCGCAACGCCCGCGAGCGCAGCCAGGAGGCGGACCTGTTGCGGCTGGGCCTCGACGAGATCACCCGCGTCGACCCGCAGCCGGGCGAGGACGAGGCGCTGCGCGAGGAGGCCCAGCGGCTCGAGCACGTGGAAGGGCTGCGGACCGCGGCGCAGATCGCGTACCAGGCGCTGGGTGGTGGCGGGGAGACCGACGAGCCGGACGCGTCCGGCATGCTCGGCACCGCGCGGCGGACCCTCGAAGCGCAGTCCACAGTGGACAAACTGCTCGGCGACCTGGCCGCCCGGCTGGCCGAGGCCGCGGCGCTCGCCGGCGACGTCGCCGCCGAGCTGGCGTCCTATCTGGACGCACTGGACGCGGACCCGGCCCGGCTGCAGGCCGTGTACGAGCGCCGTGCCGCCCTGCGCGCGCTGACCCGCAAGTACGCCGACGACGTCGACGGCGTGATCGCCTGGGCCGACCGTGCCCGGTCCCGCCTGGCTGACCTGGACGTCTCCGACGAGGCACTGGAGGAGCTGGAACGCGAACGGCGGCGGCTGGCCGGCGAGGTGGTCGAGCTGGGCGCGCGGTTGACCGCCTCCCGGCGCGAGGCCGCCGAGCGGTTCTCCGCCGAGGTGACCGCGGAGCTGTCCGGCCTGGCCATGCCGCACGCCCGCATCGAGGTCGCGGTCCTGCCGAAGGAGCCGGCCCCGGAGGGCGCGGACGAGGTCGAGCTGCGCCTGCTGGCGCACCCCGGCGCGCCCGCGCTGCCGCTGCAGAAGGGTGCCTCGGGCGGCGAGCTGTCCCGGGTCATGCTCGCGATCGAGGTGGTCTTCGCCGGCGCGGGCGGGCCGCCCACGCTGGTCTTCGACGAGGTGGACGCCGGGGTCGGCGGCCGGGCCGCGGTCGAGATCGGCCGCCGGCTGGCCCGCCTCGCCCGCCGGCACCAGGTCCTCGTGGTGACCCATCTGCCCCAGGTCGCGGCATTCGCCGACCGGCACCTCGTTGTGGCGAAGGACACCGGCGGCGCGGTGACCACCAGCGGGGTTCGGGTCGTCGAGGACACCGAGCGCGCCCGCGAGCTGGCCCGGATGCTGGCCGGCCTGCCCGACTCGGACCTCGGCATCGCCCACGCGGAGGAGTTGCTGGCCGTCGCCGAACGCGAGAAGCGGACCACGGCAGACCGGTAAAGACCAGGTCAACTCCGGTACCAGCGACCATTGCAAAGTCGCATGTCGCGCGGACATTGTGGGTAGCACGTGCCAGGATGGTCAGCGATGCGTTTACCCACGTTACGCCGGACCCGGGCCGCCGAACCGGGCATGATCACCGGCACCGCACGGCTCGACCGCCGGACCAAGCGTCTGGTGGGACGGTTGCGCCCCGGCGACATCGCCGTGATCGACCACGTGGACCTGGACCGGGTTGCGGCCGACTCGCTGGTCGCGCTCGGCGTATCGGCGGTGCTCAACGCGAAGCCGTCGGTCTCCGGGCGGTACCCGAACCTGGGCCCCGAGGTGCTGATCCAGGCCGGCGTCCCGCTCGTCGACGACCTCGGTGAGGGGCTGTTCCAGCAGCTCCGCGAGGGCGACACGGTCCGCATCGAGGGCGACACGGTGTTCCGCGGCCCCGAGCCGATCGCGATCGGCGTACGGCAGGCTGCGGAGTGCATCGCCAAGGCGATGTCGGATGCCCGCGAGGGCCTGTCGGTGCAGCTCGAAGCGTTCGCAGCCAACACGATGGAGTACCTGAAGCAGGAGCGGGACCTGCTGCTCGACGGCGTCGGCGTGCCGGACGTGGTGACCCGGATCGCGGGCCGGCACTGCCTGATCGTGGTGCGGGGCTACGACTACAAGGCCGATCTCGACGTGCTGCGGCCGTACATCCGCGAATTCAAGCCGGTCCTGATCGGCGTCGACGGCGGCGCCGACGCGCTGGTCGAGGCCGGGTACACCCCTGACATGATCATCGGCGACATGGATTCGGTCACCGACGACGTGCTGCGCTGCGGCGCCGAGGTGATCGTGCACGCGTACCCGGACGGACGCGCGCCCGGCATGGCCCGGATCGAACAGCTCGGGCTCACCGCCGAGCTGTTCCCGGCCGCGGCCACCAGCGAGGACCTGGCGATGCTGCTCGCCGACGAGAAGGGCGCCTCCCTGATCGTGGCGGTCGGCACGCACGCGACGCTGGTGGAGTTCCTCGACAAGGGCCGCGGCGGGATGGCCTCCACGTTCCTCACCCGGCTCAAGGTCGGCGGGAAGCTGGTCGACGCCAAGGGCGTCAGCCGGCTGTACCGGCAGACCATGAGCGGCTCGTCGCTCCTCCTGCTCGTGCTCTCGGCGATCGCGGCGATGGCCTCGGCGGTGGCCGTGTCCACCGTGGGCAAGGCATACCTCGCCGTGGTCTCCGAGTGGTGGGACAATTTGATGTTCCAGGTGCGACAGCTCTTCTGAGCGCCCTGAAAGGCTGTTGGTGTCGTGATCAATTTCCGTTACCACGTGGTGTCGCTGACCGCGGTGTTCCTGGCCCTGGCCATCGGGCTGGTGGTCGGTACCGCCGCCCTCAACGGGCCGCTGGCGGACCAGCTCAACGACCGCGTCAACGGGGTCAGCAACCAGAACAAGCAGCTCCGCGAGCAGGTCGCCAGCATGGAGGAGGAGGTCAACCGGCAGGAGGACTTCGCCAAGCAGGCCGCGCCGCACCTGCTGACCGGCACGCTCGAGGGTCGCCGGGTGGCGGTCGTCTCGCTGCCGGCGGCGAACAAGTACGCCGACGGTGTCGTGGAGATGCTCACGCTCGCCGGCGCGACCGTCACCAGCCGGCTGGACATCCAGGACAAGCTCACCCTGCCGGACCAGAACGTCGACCTGCTCGACCTGTCGTACGAGGCGATGCCGACGACGGTGACGAGCCTGCCGCGCAACAGTGACGGCGTGGAGACCGCCAGCGCGCTGCTCGCCACCGTGATGCTGGACCGCAAGTCCTCCACGCTCACCGGTACCGAGCAGGCGGACGACCGTACCGAGGTGTTCGCCGCGTTCAAGGAGAAGGGCTTCCTCTCCGTGGTCGGCGACGTGACCGGCGGCGCGGACGCGATCGTGGTGATCGCCGGTACGCCGACCGTGGACCGGGACGCGGCCAAGCGCAACGCGGCCGTGGTCACGCTCGTCGAGCAGTTCGACGCCGCCGGGCCGGTCGTGCTCGCCGGCAACGGGGTCGCGGGCGAGGGCAACGCGGTCGCCGACGTGCGCGGCGACCCGGCGCTGAACAAGACCATCTCCACAGTGGACAACGTGTACACCGCGCAGGGCCGCATCGCTACCGTGCTCGCGCTCGTCGAGCAGCTCCGCCCGGCCTCGAAGGGCGGCACCCAGAAGGCCGGCCACTACGGCATCGACGCCGGGACGCTCCTGCCCGAGCTGCCCAAGTGACGACGCGGTTGCTGCTTGCGGCGGCCGGGGCGCTGGCCGCGCGGGCCGCACTGCGCGGGCTCGGTACGCCGCGCCCGCTGGACCGGATCAACTACCGCGGCCGTACCGTCAGCCTGGCCGGCGGTCCCGCGCTCGCCGCGGCCGGCGCGCTGACCGCGGCGGCCGGCGCGCGCACCGGCCCGGCCGCCGGCGCCGCCGTCATCGCCGGCCTGGGCGCCGGCGCGGTCGGGCTCTACGACGATGTGGTCGGGGCGCGGCAGAAGGCTGCGAAGGGCTTCCGCGGGCACCTCTCCGCGCTGCGCGAGGGCCGCGTCACCAGCGGGCTGGTGAAGATCGCGGGGCTGGGCGCGGCCGGCCTCGCCGCGTCCGCGCTGCTTCCGCAGACCGCCCGGGTACGGGGCCCGGCGCGCGCCCTGCACGTCCTGCTCGGCGCCGGGGTGATCGCCGGTACCGCGAACCTCGTCAACCTGCTGGACCTGCGCCCCGGCCGGGCCGCCAAGGCCGGCCTGCTGCTCGGCGCGCCGCTGCTGCCCGGCCCGGCGGGTGGCCTGGTCGCCGGCCCGCTCGGCGCGACCGCCGCGGTGCTCCCCGCCGACCTCGGCGAGGAGGTCATGCTCGGCGACTGCGGCGCGAACGCGCTCGGCGGGTTGCTCGGTCTCGCGCTGGCCGCCCGGACCGGGCCGGCCGGCCGGGCCGCCCTGCTGGCCGCGCTCGCGGCGCTGACCGCGACCAGCGAGAAGGTCAGCTTCACCCAGGTCATCGCGCGCACGCCGGGGCTGCGGGAGCTCGACCAGCTCGGCCGCCGTACCGACTGATGCGGCGCATCGCGAGCGCGGCCGCCCTGATCGCGGCGCTCACGGTCGCGAGCCGGCTGGCCGGGTTCGCCCGGACGCTGGTGTTCAACTGGGCGGTCGGGCCGACCGATCTGGGTGACATCTACCTGGCCGCGAACACCGTACCCAACATCATCTTCGAGATCGTCGCGGGCGGGGCGCTGGCGAGCCTGGTGGTACCGCTGCTGGCCGGGCCGGCCGCGCGCGGTGACCGGGCCGCGGTGGCCGCCACCACGTCGGCGCTGCTGACCTGGACCGTCGGCATCCTGACCCCGATCGCGACCGTGGTGGCGCTGGCCGCCGAGCCGATCATCGCGGCGCTCGCCGGGCCGGCGTCGCCGGACCAGCTCGCCAGCGGGGCCGCGATGCTGCGGGTCTTCGCGCCCCAGCTGCCGCTCTACGGCATCGGGATCGTGCTGACCGGCGTCCTGCAGGCGCACCACCGGTTCGCCTGGCCGGTGCTCGCCCCGCTGCTGTCCAGCGTGACGGTAATAGGGGTGTATGTGACGTTCGTCGTGATCGACGGCCGGGGCGCGGACCTGTCCACCGCCAGCCGTACCGGCGAACTGGTGCTCTCGGTGGGTACCACACTCGGTGTGGCTGTCCTCACGCTCTGTCTGTTGATCCCGCTGCGCGGGCTGGCGCTGCCGTTGCGCCCGTCGGTGCGGTTCCCGGCCGGCATCCGCTCGGCGGTCGCCGGGCTGGCGATCGCCGGCGCGGTCACGGTCGGCGCGCAGCAGATCGCGCTCGTGGTCGCGCTGCGCTACGCGCTGGCCGGGCCCGAGGGCACGGTCGTGCTCTACCAGCTCGCCCAGACCGTCTACCTGCTGCCGTGGGCCGTGCTCGCGGTACCGGTCGCCACCGCCGCGTACCCGGTGCTGGCCGCGAGCGACGGCGCCGAGTTCCGGGACACTCTGGCCCGGACCACCCGCGCGGCGCTGCTGCTGAGCTGCTTCGGCGCCGCGGTGCTGGTGGCCGCCGCCGGCCCCGGCGCGCGGCTGCTGGTCGCGGTCATGCCAGCCGGCGGGGCGGACGCCGCCGACCTCGCCGGCGCGCTGGCCTGGTTCGCGCCCGGCTTGCTCGGCTACGGGCTCTCCGCGGTGCTGACCCGGGCCCTGTACGCCCGCGGCGAGCCGGCCCTGGCCGCCGGTGCCACCGCCGCCGGCTGGGTCACGGTCGCGCTCGCGTCGGCGGCGCTCGCGGCCCTGCTCCCGGTCGGGCGGCGGGTCGTCGCGCTCAGCGCGGCCAACTCCGTCGGGATGGCGCTGCTGGGCGCCGCGCTGCTCGCGGTGACCGCACGCCGCGCCGGCCGGGCGGCCCTGGACGGTACGCCACGGGCCGCGGTCGCGGGTGTCGTGGGTGGAGGCGTCGCCGCCCTCGCCGGAGCGGCCGCCGGCGGGCTGCTGCCGGCCACCCCCGGCGCCGGCACCGCCGTGGCCCAGGGCATGCTGTCGGTCGTCACCGCCTGCTTGGTGTTCGTCGCCGCGGTGTACCTTGCCGACCGGGACGACATGCGACCGGTGCTCGCCCGGCTGTCGAGGTGGAGGGTACGACAGTGATCATCGCGCTCGTGCTCGCCAGCAGCACCGGAGGGATCGGCACCCACGTCGCCGCCCTCGCCGCGGGCCTGGTCGCGGCGGGCGGGACGGTCACCGTGCTCGGGCCGGCCGCGACCGAGGAGCGGTTCCGGTTCACCGCCCGAGGTGCCGCCTTTGTCCCGATCGAGATCCCGGCCACCCCGAACCCGCGCGACGCCCGCGCGGTGACCGGGCTGCGCCGCGCGCTGACCGCGAACCGCCCGGACGTCGCGCACGCGCACGGCCTGCGGGCCGGCCTCGTGGCCGCCGCCGCGCGCACCGGCGTACCGCTGGTGGTCACCTGGCACAACGCGGTGCTCGCGCGGGGCCTGCGGGCGGGCGCCTCCCGGGTCGCCGAGCGCTACGTGGCCCGGGCCGCCGCGGTCACCCTCGGCGCCTCGGCCGACCTGGTCGAGCGGGCCCGGGCGGTGGGCGCCGCCGACGCCCGGCTGGGTGCCGTGGCCGCGCCCGTTCTGCCGCCACCGGCCCGCTCCCGGGCCGCGGTCCGGGCCGAGCTGGGTGTCGACGGCGGTAGACCGCTGATCCTCTCGGTCGGCCGGCTGCACCCGCAGAAGGGGTACGGCCTGCTGGTCCAGGCCGCCGCCCGGTGGCGCGACCGGGTGCCGGTCCCGGCCGTGGTGATCGCCGGCACCGGCCCGAGTTACCTGAAGCTGGCCGCCGACATCTCCGCCGCCCGCGCACCGGTCACCCTGCTCGGGCACCGCGGCGACGTGGCGGACCTGCTGCTCGCCGCCGACCTGGCCGTGGTCAGCAGCGTCTGGGAGGCCCGGCAGCTGTTCGCCCAGGAGGCGCTGAGCAGCGGTACGCCGCTGGTCGCGACCGCCGTGGGCGGGCTGCCGGATCTGGTCGGTGACGCGGCGGTGCTGGTACCGGCCGGGGACGTCGACGCGCTCGACGCCGCGGTACGCCGGCTGCTCGACGACCCGGACCTGCGCGAGCGGTACGCCCAGCGCGGCCTGGTACGGGCGAAGACCTGGCCGACCGAGCGCGACACGCTGGCTCAGGTGATGGCGGTCTACGCCGAGGTGACCCGGTGACCTGGCGCCGTTCCGCGCAGCGGGGTCTGCCGGTGCTGATCGCGGCGGCGGTCGCGATCCTCAGCACGTTCGGCCTGCTCATGCGCCCGGCGACCGGGGCACCCCGGCAGACCGTCGACTACGTGGTCATGGCCGGGGCGCCCGGCCTGCGCTGGGACGACGTCACCGAGAAGGACACCCCGACGCTGTGGGCGCTGGCCCACCGCGGCACGATCGGCGCGCTGTCGGTGCGGTCCGCGCACCGGCCGACCTGCCCGGCCGACGGCTGGGTGACCCTCGGCGCGGGCAACTACGCGCAGCGCACCACCGGGTCGACGCCGGCGGACTGCCCGCCGCTGTCGGTGACCGTGGACCGGCCCGACAAACTCGGCGCGTACCTGCCCGACCAGCGCACCGTGGTGCTGCACAACCGGGAGAAGCTGCCCTGGGGCGCGGTACCCGGCGCGCTCGCCGAGTCGGTCCGGTGCACCACCGCGGTGGGGCCGGGTGCCGCGGTCGCCGGGGCCCGGCCGTTCGGCCGGGTCGACCGGTACTTCCCGGCCCTGCCGGGCGACCTCGACCAGGCGAAGGCGGCGCTCGCCGCCTGCCGCCTCGGCATCGTCGACCTGGGCACGGTCGCCGGGGAGGCGCCGGCGGTACGCCGGGCCGCGGCGGTCACGGTCGACCGGGCGCTGGCCGGGCTGCTGGAGGCCCGGCCGGCCAGCTCGCTGGTGCTGGTGGCCGGCCTGTCCGATACCGACCAGACGTCCCGGCTGCACGTCGCGGTCGCGGACGGGCCCGGCTGGGCGGGCGGCTGGCTCACCTCGCCGAGCACCGGCCGGCCCGGCTACGTCTCGCTGGTCGACCTCGCGCCGACCGCCCTGGCCGCGCTCGGCGAAGCGGCCCCGCAGCAGCTGTTCGCCGGGCACGCCAGTGACCGGACCGAGGACCGCCCGGACGACCTCGGCGCGGCGGTGACCCGGCTCTCCGACGCCGACCGTGAGGCCAGCGCCCAGCGCAGCGTCGCCGGCCGGTTCTTCGCCATCCTCGCCGTGGCCCAGATGCTGCTGTTCCTGGCGGCCGTCCCGCTGCTGCGCCGGGCCCGCCGCCACGGCGGCCCGCACCCGAAGCCACCGTGGCCGGCGCCGGTGCGGCGGGCCGGCGAGGTGCTCCTGGTGGCGGCCGCGCTGGCGATCCCGGCGGCGCTGCTCGCCGACGGCGTGCCGTGGTGGCGTAGCGACCGGCCGTGGCTGGTCTTCGCCGCGGTCACCCTGGCCACGCTCGCCGGCGCGACCACCGCGGTGATCTTCGGTCCGCTGCGTTACCGGACCATCGGCCCGCTGCTCGGGGTCGCCGCGGTCGCCGCCGCGGTGGTCGGGGTGGACCTGCTGACCGGGGCGCGGCTGCAGCTCAACGGCGTGGCCGGCTACTCGGCCCTGGAGGGTGGCCGGTACGCCGGGGTGGGCACGGTCGGCCTCGGTACGTTCGTCGCCGGCCTCCTGCTGGTCGCCGGGTGCCTGGCCCAGCGGGTGCCGAAGCGCTGGCGGCCCACCCTGGTGGCGGCCGTGGGCGGGCTCGGCGTGCTGCTGGTCGGCAGCCCGTACCTGGGTGCCGACGCCGGTGGCGCGGTCGCACTGACCGCCGGCGTCTGCATCGCCGCGGCCCTGTCGACCGGGGGTTGGCTGACGTTCGCCCGGCTGGCCTGGGCAACCCTCGCCGGCCTCGCGGTCACCACCGGGTTCGCGCTGCTGGACCTGCGCCGCCCGGCCGAGGAGCGGGGCAGCCTGGGCCGGTTCCTCACCCAGCTCTCCGACGGCACCGGCGGGCCGGTCGTGCACCGCACCGGCGCGGCGAACGTGGTCGCGTTCGCGACCAGCCCGCTGACCATGCTGGCGCTGGCCGCAGCGCTGTTCCTGTGGTTCGCGCTGCTGCGCGACTGGGGCGGGCTCAAGCGGCTGTTCGGGCTCTACCCGGCGGTCCGGGCCGGGTTCGCCGGGGTCGCCGTGGCCAGCGTGATCGCCGGCCTGTTCAACGAGGCGGCGCTGAACGTGGCCGGTGCCGCCGCCGCGACCGTGCTCCCGCTGGCGACGCTCGCCGCGCTGCGGGTGCTCGGGCACGCGGACGACCGTACCGTCGTCGAACCCCGGCGGGTCGAGCCGGTGCCGGCGCCGGTGCCGATCATCAGTGCGGACGAACCGGACGACGAGGCCGGAGACGCGCCGGGGGACCGCGCCTCACGGGCTCCGGCCGGCGACGTGCTACCGTGAAATCCCGTGGATCGGTGGATCACTCGGTGGCCCATCCGGACAGCAGCAGCGACGACCACGGGAGCAGGCCTTGGGCCCTTCGCGTACGGCGGCTGACCCGCCGAAGCACATCTTCGTCACCGGGGGCGTCGCCTCCTCGCTCGGCAAGGGCCTGACGGCATCCAGCCTCGGTAACCTGCTGACCGCCCGCGGCCTGCGGGTGGTGATGCAGAAGCTGGACCCGTACCTCAACGTCGACCCCGGCACGATGAACCCCTTCCAGCACGGCGAGGTCTTCGTCACCGACGACGGCGCCGAGACCGACCTGGACATCGGCCACTACGAGCGGTTCCTGGACCGGAACCTGTCGAGCAAGGCCAACGTCACCACCGGGCAGATCTACTCCGACGTGATCGCCAAGGAGCGGCGCGGCGAGTATCTCGGCGACACGGTGCAGGTCATCCCGCACGTGACCAACGAGATCAAGGCCCGGATCCGGGCGATGGCCGCGCCCGACGAGGAGGGCCGCACCCCGGACGTGGTGATCACCGAGGTGGGCGGCACGGTCGGCGACATCGAGTCGCTGCCGTTCCTGGAGGCGATCCGCCAGGTCCGCCACGACGTGGGCCGGGGCAACTGCTTCTTCGTGCACGTCTCGCTGGTGCCGTACCTCGCCCCGTCCGGTGAGCTGAAGACCAAGCCCACCCAGCACTCGGTGGCGGCGCTGCGCAACATCGGTATCCAGCCGGACGCGATCGTCTGCCGGTCGGACCGGGAGATCCCGGAGAAGCTCAAGCACAAGCTGTCGCTCTACTGCGACGTGGACCGCGAGGCGGTGATCGCCGCGCCGGACGCGCCGAGCATCTACGACATCCCGAAGGTGCTGCACTCCGAAGGGCTCGACGCGTACGTGGTGCGCCGGCTGGGCCTGTCGTTCCGGGACGTGGACTGGTCGGCCTGGGACGACCTGCTGCAGCGCGTCCACCACCCGCAGCACACGATCACCGTGGCGCTGGTCGGCAAGTACGTCGACCTGCCCGACGCGTACCTGTCGGTGAGCGAGGCCATCCGGGCGGCCGGGTTCGCGCACCGGGCCCGGGTGCAGATCCGCTGGGTACCCAGCGACGAGTGCACCACCCCGGCCGGCGCCGCGGCCGCCCTGCACGGCGTCGACGGCGTGGTGATCCCCGGCGGGTTCGGGGTCCGCGGGATCGAGGGCAAGATCGGTGCGGCCCGGTACGCCCGGGAGAACGGCATCCCGACCCTCGGCCTCTGCCTGGGCCTGCAGTGCATGACCATCGAGGTGGCCCGCGGGCTCGCCGGCCTGGACGGGGCGAACTCGACCGAGTTCGACGAGGCCGCCCCGCACCCGGTGATCGCCACCATGGCCGACCAGCAGGACATCGTCGCCGGTCGCGGGGACATGGGCGGCACGATGCGGCTCGGTGCCTATCCCGCCGCGCTGGTCGACGGGTCGCTGGCCGCCGAGGCGTACGGGACGACCGAGGTCAGCGAGCGGCACCGGCACCGGTACGAGGTGAACAACGCCTACCGGGACGCGCTGGCCAAGGCGGGCCTGCACATCTCGGGTACCTCGCCGGACGGCCGGCTGGTCGAGTTCATCGAGTTGGACCGGTCGGTACACCCGTTCTTCGTGGCCACCCAGGCGCACCCGGAGCTGAAGAGCCGGCCGACCCGGCCGCACCCGCTGTTCGCCTCGTTCGTGGCGGCCGCGCTGGCGTACAACGACGCGGACCGGCTGCCGGTGGACCTGCCCCCGCTGGCGTCCGCCGGGACCGAGCCGCCACCCGTCGACCGGGTGAACAAGAACGGCGGCGGCTCCCGCGTGGCGGGTAAGACCTCGGGCCGCCCGGCCAACCGCGCGCCGGTCTCCTGACGGTGGCCGGATTCGCTGTCCGGGACAGCCACGAGCGCTTCGCCGGCAACGTCTTCACGGTGGTCACCGACGAGGTGGAGATGCCGGACGGGGGGTACGCCGACCGCGACTACATCGTGCACGTCGGATCGGTCGGCGTGGTGGCGCTGGACGCCGACGGCCGGGTCGTGCTGGTCCGGCAGTACCGGCACCCGCTGCGGCACGAGCTGTGGGAGCTGCCCGCCGGTTTGCTGGACAAACCGGGCGAAACGCCGATCGCGGCCGCGGCCCGCGAGCTGGCCGAGGAGGCCGACCTGGTCGCCGGCCGCTGGCACAAGCTGGTCGACCTGCACACCTCGCCCGGCTGCTCGACCGAGCTGATCCAGCTGTTCCTCGCCCGCGACCTGGCACCGGTGCCGGACGGGGCCCGGCACATCCGTACCCACGAGGAGTCCCACCTCCTGGTCCGCTGGTTCGAGCTGGACGACGCGGTCGCCATGGCGCTCGCCGGAGAGATCACCAACGCGGCGTGCGTGGCCGGTGTGCTCGCCGCCGCGCGGGCCCGTGACCAGGACTGGACCCCGCTACGGAGGGCACCGGCAGGCACGGCGGACGGGTGACTGCACGGGCGCGGCCGTCGTCATAGACTTCCGCCGGGGTAGGCGACACCCGGCGGCAACGGCGCCGCCAGCGCCCGCCGGGAGAGGGGTCGGCACAGTGAAGGTCGGAATCCCGCGGGAGGTCAAGAACCACGAGTACCGCGTGGCGATCACCCCGGCAGGCGTCAACGAGCTGGTCCGGGCCGGTCACGAGGCGTACGTGGAGACCGGCGCCGGGCTCGGTTCGTCGATCCCGGACAGCGCGTACACCCGGGCGGGCGCGTCGATCCTGCCCGACCCGGACGACGTCTGGGCCACCGGCGACCTGATCCTCAAGGTCAAGGAGCCGATCGAGTCCGAGTACGACCGGATGCGCCCCGGCCAGGTCCTCTTCACCTACCTGCACCTGGCCGCGTCCCGGGAGTGCACCGAGGCGCTGCTGGCCCGGCAGATCACCGGCATCGCGTACGAGACCGTCGAGCTGGCCGACGGGTCGCTGCCGCTGCTCGCCCCGATGAGCGAGGTGGCCGGCCGGCTCGCCCCGCAGGTCGGCGCGTACCACCTGATGCGCCAGGGCGGTGGGCGCGGCGTGCTCATGGGCGGCGTCTCCGGCGTGTACGCGGCCAAGGTCGTGGTCATCGGCGCCGGCGTCTCCGGCATGAACGCGGCCGCGATCGCGCTCGGCATGCAGGCCGAGGTTCTGCTGCTGGACAAGAACGTCCAGAAGCTGCGCCAGGCCGACGCGATCTACCAGGGCCACCTGCAGACGGTGGCGTCCAACGCGTACGAGGTGGAGCGCGCGGTCCTCGACGCCGACCTGGTGATCGGCGCGGTGCTCGTGCCCGGCGCCAAGGCCCCGACGCTGATCTCCAACGAGCTGGTCTCCCGGATGCAGCCGGGCAGCGTGCTCGTCGACATCTCGATCGACCAGGGCGGCTGCTTCGAGGACTCCCGGCCGACCACCCACGCCGACCCGGTGTACAAGGTGCACGACAGCGTCTTCTACTGCGTGGCGAACATGCCCGGCGCGGTGCCGCACACCTCGACGTACGCGCTGACGAACGTCACCCTGCCGTACGCCCTGGAGCTGGCCAACCACGGCTGGCGCGAGGCGCTGCGCAAGGACCGGGCGTTGGCACTCGGGCTCAACACGCACGACGGCCACGTGACCTACGGTCCGGTCGCGGACGCGCACGGCATGCCCAGCGTGAAGATCGACGAGGTGCTGGCCTGACGCCGGTGTCCCGGGCCGTTCGCGGCTACCTCGACCACCTCACCGTCGAGCGCGGGCTGGCGGCGAACACGCTCGCGTCGTACCGGCGGGATCTGGACCGGTACGCCGGCTTCCTGGCCGGCCGCGGGGTGACCGGGCTGGCGGAGGTGCGCGAGCGCGACGTCGCCGAGTACCTCGCCCGGCTACGCGAGGGCGACCCGGAGCACCCGCCGCTCTCCGCCGCCTCCGCGGCGCGGGCGGTGAGCGCGGTGCGCGGCCTGCACCGGTTCGCGCTCCGCGAAGGACTCTCCACACAGGACCCGGCGCGGGAGGTCAAGCCACCGGTACCGCCGCGCCGGCTGCCGAAGGCCCTCCCGGTGTCCACTGTGGAGCGGCTGCTTGCCGCGCCGGGGGAGGACGGCCCGCTCGCCCTGCGCGACCGGGCGCTGCTGGAGTTCCTGTACTCCACCGGGGCGCGCATCTCCGAGGCGGTCGGCTGCGCGGTCGACGACGTGGACCTCGACGAGGGCACGGTCCTGTTGCACGGCAAGGGCGGCCGGACCCGGTTGGTACCGGTCGGCGGGTACGCGGTGGCCGCGCTGGAGGCCTACCTCGTGCGGGCCCGGCCGGTGCTCGAACCCCGCGGGCCGGTGCTGTTCCTCAACGCGCGCGGCGGTCCGCTGTCCCGGCAGAGCGCGTGGACGATCCTGCGGCGCGCGGCCGCGGGCGCCGGGCTGGATCCCGCCTCGATCTCACCGCACACGCTGCGGCACTCGTACGCGACCCACCTGCTCGACGGTGGCGCCGACGTCCGGGTGGTCCAGGAACTTCTCGGCCACGCCTCAGTAACCACCACGCAGGTCTATACGTTGGTCACCGTGGAGCGGCTGCGGGAGGTCTACGCGACCGCCCATCCGCGGGCGCGGTGAGCTCCCCGGGGGACCGGGTCGTTTTCCGACACGCCGTGCGCGGGCCGGCTTACCGGCTCCCGTGGTGTCGTACAGTCGGGCAAGGGAGTGAACGACCGGGGGCTTAGAGGAGATGACGGGCATCAGCGACCAGGCCGAGGCGTGGACCTCAACGCTCCGAGCGGAGCAGCAGACCGCGCTGGGCTTCGGTGGGGACCTGGGGCCCGCCGATCCGTCGGCGTACACCGTGCGCCGCCCCATTCCCGAGCCGATGCCGACCCACCGGCACGGTCCGTCCCGGATCATCGCGATGGCGAACCAGAAGGGCGGCGTCGGCAAGACCACCACCACGATCAACCTCGGCGCGGCCCTGGCCGAGTACGGGCGCAAGGTCCTGCTCGTCGACTTCGACCCGCAGGGCGCGCTCTCGGTGGGCCTCGGGGTCAACCCGCACAATCTCGAGCTGTCGATCTACAACATGCTCATGCACGACGACGTCACCATCGACGACATCCTGATCAAGACGGACGTCGCCGGCCTGCACCTGCTGCCCGCCAACATCGACCTGTCGGCGGCCGAGATCCAGTTGGTCACCGAGGTGGCCCGGGAGATGGCGCTGGCGCGGCTGCTGCGCCCGGTGCGCAACGAGTACGACTTCATCCTGATCGACTGCCAGCCCTCGCTCGGTCTGCTCGCGATCAACGCGCTGACCGTGGCCCACGGCGTGCTGATCCCGCTGGAGTGCGAGTTCTTCAGCCTGCGGGGTGTGGCGCTGCTGCTCGACACCATCGACAAGGTTCGCGAGCGGCTCAACTTCGACCTGGAGCTGGAAGGCATCCTGGCCACCATGTACGACAGCCGCACCACGCACTGCCGCCAGGTGCTGCAGCGGGTGGTCGAGGCGTTCGGGGACAAGGTGTACCAGACCGTGATCACCAAGACGGTGAAGTTCCCCGAGTCGACCGTCGCCGGTACGCCGATCACCTCGCTCGACCCCGCGTCCTCCGGCGCCCGCAACTACCGCCAGCTCGCGCGCGAGGTCATCGCCGCCCGGGTCGAGCGCGGATAGGGTGCGCTACGGTCATCAGATGACCGCGGAGCCTTCCACCTCGTCGGAGGGCTTCACCGTGCGGCTGGTGAACTTCACCGGCCCGTTCGACCTGCTCCTCCAATTGATCAGCAAGCACAAGCTGGACGTCACCGAGGTCGCGCTGCACCGGGTGACCGACGAGTTCATCGCGTACATCCGGGCCATGGGTGACGCCTGGGACCTCGACGAGGCCAGCGAGTTCCTGGTGATCGCCTCCACCCTGCTCGACCTCAAGGCGGCCCGGCTGCTGCCCGCGGCCGCGGTCGAGGACGAGGAGGACCTCGCCCTGCTGGAGGCGCGCGACCTGCTCTTCGCGCGGCTGCTGCAGTACAAGGCGTTCAAGGAGGCGGCGGCACACATCTCGGCGCTGGAGTCGACCGGAGGCCGCCGCTGGCCGCGGTCCGTGGCGCTGGAGCCGCGCTACGCCGAGGCCCTGCCCGACCTGGTCCTCGGCATCGGTCCGGGGCGCCTGGCCGAGCTGGCCGTCAAGGCGTTCACCCCGCGGCCCGTGCCGGTCGTCTCGATCGAGCACGTGCACCAGGTCCGGGTCAGCGTGCGCGAGCACGCCGCGCTGCTGCGGGAGCGGCTGCTGCTGGCCAGGATCGCGACGTTCCGGTCGCTCTGCGCGGACTGCCGGAACACGCTCGAGGTCGTCGCTCGTTTCCTGGCGCTGCTGGAGCTCTACCGCGAGGGACTGGTCGCGTTCGAACAGATCCAGGCGCTGGGCGAACTCACCGTCCGCTGGACCGCCGCCGACGACGCACCGGTCGAGCTCGACATCGACGAGTACGGCGGAGGCGCCCCCGACGCCCCGCCGGCGCCCTCCGACCAGCCGTCCTCGTCTGGTTCGTCGTCTGGTTCGTTGTCCGTGGGCGAGTCGCCGCTTGATGTAGACGTTGGCCGATCCGCTGGAGGTTCGATCGTTCCAATCCAGATTGATCGACCAACGTCTATGGCAGGAGGAGGTGGCGCGGGTGAACGCTGACGAACGGCCGCACTCGCTGGCCGACCAGGCGGCGGCATGGGTACCGCCGTGGGAACGTGCCCCGGCGCCGCGGGACGCGGGGGTGCCCGACCCGGTCACCGTCGAGCCCGGGTCGGTCGAGGTCCCGCCGGTCGAGGTCGAGCCTGGGCCGGTCGAGCCTGAGCCGGTCGCGGTCGAGCCTGAGCCGGTCGCGATCGACCCGGATCCGGGCCCGGACATCCCCGAGCCGGACCCCGGGCCCGAACCGATCCCCGAGCCACTGCCCGAGCCCGAGCCACCGAAAGAGTCCATTGTGGACCCGGTCCGGGTGCGCGGCGCGCTCGAGGCGATCCTGCTCGTCGTCGACGAGCCGGTCACCGAGGTCGTGCTCGCCCAGGTACTGGAGCAGCCGGCCGATACGGTCGCGCAGGCCCTGGCCGGGCTGGCCGAGGAGTACACCGCGACCGGGCGCGGCTTCGAGCTGCGCAAGATCGCCGGCGGCTGGCGGCTCTACACGCGCGGAGACTTCGCGCCGTACGTGGAGAAGTTCGTCCTCGACGGCCAGCAGGTGCGGCTGACCCAGGCGGCCCTGGAGACCCTCGCCGTCGTCGCGTACAAGCAGCCCGTGACCCGTTCACGCATCTCGGCGATCCGCGGGGTCAACAGCGACGGCGTGATCCGTACCCTCGTCTCCCGCGGCCTCGTCGAGGAGTGCGGTAGCGAACCGGAGACCGGCGCCCACCTGTACCGCACGACCATCCTGTTCCTGGAGAAGCTGGGCCTGGACAGCGTGGAGCAGCTACCGCCGCTGGCGCCGTTCCTGCCCGACGACGTCGACGAGATCGCCGATGCCCCGTCCCGGTGAGCGGCTGCAGAAGGTGCTCGCCGCCGCCGGGGTGGGGTCGCGGCGCGCCTGCGAAGAGCTGATCGCCGCCGGACGGGTCACAGTGGACGGTCGGCGAGCGGAGCTGGGGGACAAGGTCGACCCGGCCGAGGCGGTCATCCACGTCGACCGGGAGCGGGTCGTCACCGACGCCAGGCTTGTCTACCTCGCGATGAACAAACCCCGTGGCGTGGTGTCCACGATGGACGACGAGCGGGGTCGGGAGGCGCTCGCCGAGTACGTGGAGGACATCGAGCAGCGGGTATTCCACGTAGGACGGTTGGACGCCGACAGCGAGGGCCTGCTTCTGCTCACCAACGACGGCAGCCTGGCGCACCGGTTGACGCATCCGTCGTACGGCGTGGCGAAGACGTACCTCGTCGAGGTGAACGGCCCGGTGCCGGCCGCGGTCCGCCGGCAGCTGCTGGCCGGCGTCGAGCTGGAGGACGGGCCCGCGAGGGCCGACGCGGTGAAGATCGTCGACACCTCCGGCGGCCGCGCACTCGTCGAGGTGGTGCTGCACGAGGGCCGCAAGCACATCGTCCGGCGGATGCTGGCCGAAGTCGGGTACCCGGTGCGGCGGCTGATCCGCACCGCGATCGGGCCGGTCACGCTCGGCGGCCTGAAGCCGGGACGGACCCGGCGGTTGAACCGGACCGAGGTGGCGGCCCTGTTCCGGGTGGCGGAGCAGCCGCACCCACGGTGAGCAGCAGGCCGGCGCAGACCACCGCGACACCGGCCACTGTGGACACTGTGCCGGTCTCGCCGAGAACGACTACCCCGAGCAGCGCCGCGGTCAGCGGCTCGGTCAGCGTCAGCGTGGTCGCCATGGCCGGCCGGACCCGGCCGAGCCCGCGCGCCCACAGCAGGTACGGCACCACGGTCGCGACCACGCCCAGGTACCCGGCGACGGCGATGCGCTCGGGCCGGGCGAACCACTGCACCGTCTCCACCGGTGCCGCCACGGCCAGCGCCAGCGCGCCGGCCGCGAACATCACCGCCAGCATCGTCACCGGCGGCACGCCGCGGGCCAGCAGGTGGGCACCGGCCCAGGTGTAGACCGCGTACGCGGCCCCGGCGGCCAGCGCCGAGAGCACCCCGGCCGGGTCGAACCGCAGCGCCCCGCCAGGCAGCAGGAGCAGGCACAACCCGGCGATGACGACGGTGGTCGCGACCAGCCAGCGCCGACCGGGCCGGGCGCCGGTCAGCGCGCCGAGCAGCCCAGCGAAGAGCGGCGCCGACCCGATCGCGGTGAGCGTACCGACCGCGACGCCGGTTTCGCGTACCCCGAAGAAGAACGCGGGCTGGTAGGCCGCGACGCACGCGGCGCCCAGCGCGGCGTGACGCCGTGCGCCGCTCGGCACGGCGGTGAGCCGCCGGGTGAGCCCGGCCAGCGCGGTGAACAGCGCCGCGGCGACCGCCAGGCGCGCCGCACCAAGACCCCAGGGCGAGTTGGTGTACGGGCTGAGCGCCTGCGCCGTGCCGGTCGTGCCCCACAGGACGCCGGCGGCCATGACGAGGAACGCACCTGAGACTCCCGCGCGGCGATGGTCAAGCGGACCGGGCATGATTGACATGGTCCTCGAGGAGCGTCGCGGAGGTTAACAGGTGAACGGTCAGGGTCGGTGCGTGGTGGCCGTGGACGGGCCGGCGGGCTCGGGTAAGTCCACGGTCTCCCGGCAGCTCGCCGTCCGGCTCGGCGCGAGGTATCTGGATACCGGAGCGATGTACCGCGCGGTGACCTGGGCCGTGCTCGCCGCCGCCGCGGACCCCTCGGACGCCGAGACCGCGGCCAAGATCGCGGCCGACGTCGAGCTGGAGATCTCCACCGACCCGTACCGGCCGGCCGTCTCGGTCGACGGGGTGCGGGTCGACGCCGAGATCCGCGGACCGGACGTGACCGGCGCGGTGTCGGCGGTCTCGGCGGTACCGGAGGTGCGCCGGGTGCTCGTGGCCAAGCAGCGGGAGCTGATCGCGGCGACCGACCGGATCGTGGTCGAGGGCCGGGACATCGGCTCGGTGGTCGCGCCGGATGCGGACCTGAAGGTGTTCCTCACCGCATCGGCAGCCGAGCGCGCGCGGCGGCGCAGCGCCCAGTCCGCGGCGGACGTGGCCGCCACGGCGGCGGACATCGACCGACGGGACGCGTACGACTCGAGCCGCCCGGTCTCGCCGCTGCTGCAGGCGCCGGACGCGGTGGTGCTGGACACCACCGAGCTGGGCATCGACGAGGTCGTCGCGCGCCTGGTTCGGATGGTGCCCGCGTGACCGAGCGGAGCGAGGTCACCTGCTGGCTCGATACGGCGCGGCACGCGCGCATCAACCGTAGGGAGGTGCGCGCGTGACGGATCTCGCTACGTCGGCCGGGGTCGACGCCGGCCCGGCGCCGATCGTCGCCGTGGTCGGGCGCCCCAACGTGGGCAAGTCCACGCTGGTCAACCGGATCCTCGGCCGGCGCCAGGCGGTCGTCGAGGACACCCCGGGCGTGACGCGCGACCGGGTGGCGTACGACGCCAACTGGGCCGGCCGCCGCTTCACAGTGGTGGACACCGGCGGCTGGGAGCCCGACGCCCGGGACCGGGCCGCGGCGATCGCGGCGCAGGCCGAGGCCGCGGTCGCCATGGCGGACGTGGTCCTGTTCGTGGTGGACGCGACGGTCGGCGCCACGGACATCGACGAGGCCGCGGTCAAGATGCTGCGCCGCAGCGCCAAACCGGTGCTGCTGGTGGCCAACAAGGCCGACAACGCGGCGGTGGAGTCGGACTCGGCGACGCTGTGGTCGCTCGGGCTGGGGCAGCCGTACCCGGTGTCCGCCCTGCACGGGCGCGGCTCCGGAGACCTGCTGGACGCGGTGCTGGACGCGCTGCCGGAGTTCCCCGCCGAAAGGTACGAGCGCCCGCCCGGCCCGCGCCGCGTCGCTATCGTCGGCCGGCCCAACGTGGGCAAGTCGAGCCTGCTCAACAAGCTGGCCCGGGAGGAGCGGGCGGTGGTCGACCCGGTCGCGGGCACGACCGTCGATCCGGTCGACAGCCTGGCCACGATCGGGGGAGAGACCTGGCTGCTGGTCGACACCGCCGGGCTGCGCAGGCGGGTCGGCCAGGCCAGCGGCACGGAGTACTACGCCTCGCTGCGGACCGCGGCCGCCATCGATGCCGCCGAGGTGGCCATCGTGCTGCTGGACGCGAGCGAGCCGATCAGCGAGCAGGACCAGCGGATCCTGTCGGCGGTCGTGGCCGCCGGGCGGGCCATGGTGCTGGTCTTCAACAAGTGGGACCTTGTCGACGACGATCGGCGGTACCACCTGGAGCGCGAGGTCGACCGGGAGCTGCGCCGGGTACCGTGGGCGATCCGGGTCAACGTCTCGGCGCGTACCGGCCGGGCGGTGGAGAAGCTGGCCCCCGCGATGCGGGAGGCGCTCGCCTCGTGGGAGAAGCGGGTGCCGACCGGGCAGCTCAACCAGTGGCTGACCGCGCTCGTGCAGGCGACGCCCCATCCGGTACGCGGCGGCCGCGCGCCGCGGGTGCTGTTCGCGACCCAGGCGGGTACGGGCCCGCCGCGGTTCGTGCTGTTCACGACCGGGCCGCTGGACGCGGCGTACGTACGCTTCGTCGAGCGCAAACTGCGTGAGGAGTTCGGCTTCGCCGGCAGCCCGGTCGAGATCGCGGTCCGCCCCCGCAAACGCCAACCCGGCCGCTGATCCTCATCGCGTCCCCCACTGCCTGCTTCCCGATCACGCCAGCTAGCTTCCTAGGACGCCGTACGCGATGTGGCGTGGATGGGACCGGCGGGGCGGTAGCGCGGCGAGTGCGAGGACTGCGTTACGCTTAGGCGGCCGTCGCGCGCCCGGGTTCGGGTTGGCGACGCCGGGACGTGGCGCAGTTTGGTAGCGCACTTGACTGGGGGTCAAGGGGTCGTGGGTTCAAATCCCGCCGTCCCGACGTTGTGAAAGGCCAGCTTAGCCCTGGTCATTCAGTAGGCAGTTGCTGAGGCGTGTTTGATCTTGTTGGGTGGTTCATTGGAGCGGGTCCGCGCGTGGGCGTGGCGAGCTGCCGGCGGTTGGCCGGCGTCCTCCTTCATCCTTTGTAGACGGTGCGGGGTGGGTGGTTCAGGCGATGGGGCGCGGCAGCGCGGCGAGGCGCTGGAACGCGCCGACGAGGTCGCTGGCCCAGGGCCAGCGTTGGGCGATGCGCAGGTTGGTTCGTCGGGCGGTGCGCACGAGCCGGGCGGCGACGTGCAGGAGCCGGTAGCGCAACCGTTTCGGCTCGGCCAGCGCGTGCTCGCCGTCGAGGAGCAGCACGCGGGTGAAGGCGAGCAGGTCGATGCCGGTCAGCGCGAGTTCGAGCCACGCGGCGTTGATCGAGAACGAGCGTGAGGGGAACCGGCCGAAGCCGCAGTCCTTGCCGGTGCGGATGCGGTCCTCCACCCGCGCGTGGGCGCGGTGGCGCAGTTCGAGCAGCTGGATTGACCAGCCACCGCGCGGGGTGTCGGTGGCGAAGACCTGGTGGCGCAGGCCTTCGATGGTGTCGAACAGGCTCAACTGCGCGCCGGGGTGCGGGCGCTCGCGGCGCACGATCAGCCGCGTCCCGTCGGGGTAGCCGGATATGTCGACCAGGTGGGTGATCTCGGCGACCTCGGCCCCGTCACGCAGGCTGCCGTCGGCGTCCAGCGCGGGGATCCAGTCCACACAGGCGGTGATCGCCGCCCGGATGGGGTCGGTGATCGCGACCCCGATGGAGAAGCGGCTGCGCACGCCGTGTTCGCGCAGCCCGCGGATGTGGGCCAGGAACGCTTTGCTGGCGCCGGCCGAGTCCGAGCGGATCAGGATGTCGGTGCCGTAGCGTTGTGCGTCGGGGATCTGCGCCAACGCCAGGTCAAGCACGGTGATGTGGTCGGCGGCCGTGTTCGAGCCGGCGTTGCCCGGCCGCAAGATCCCAGCCAGCGCCTCGCCGGTGGCGTCGAGGAAGCACAGCAACGGGTGGTAGCCCCAGCTCTTCTTCCACGTCTTCGCCGTCGACCCCTTCTCGCTGTGGCAGACCACGATCGTGGCGTCCACGTCGAGTACCAGTCCGGGAATCTGGTGCCCGGCCACCGACGACACCGCGGTACACCCGGTCTCGGCGGCCTGCGCCCACGCGATTTCTCGCGCCTGCGCCCGCGCCGCACGCATCCGCGCCAGGGCATCGTCGTCGAGGGCGGCCAGCAGCCGCCACGCCGTTGGATCCGATGCCACCAGGCCGAACAACTCGCTCTGACCGCGGAGCACCGCCAGGTCGGCGATGGCCTGACCACCATCGGCGAGCATCACGGCCAGGTCCACCGCGATCCGGCCTGGGTCATGCCCGCACGCCCGCTGTCGCAACGGTGCCAGTGCATCCGATACCGCTGAGGTCAGGCCCGTCGCGTCGGCCAAATCGGCCAACAGCCGGGTGCCCGCGTGGCCCACCACACCACGTCCATCACCGCTGACAACGATCTTGGGACGGGAGGAAGTACGCTTCATCCTGCGAGTGCCCTTCGCCTTGGACCGACGGAACCCTAGACAAGTCCCATCGTCCCAGGTAGAGGGGCACTTCTATGTCTACGGCACGCTCAACCCGCCCGCCTTAGCGAAAGACCGAGGCTAGGCGCGCGGCGAGTCGACATCGGGCAGAGCGGAACGGAATCGTGGACCGTGCTCGCCGACCCCGAGGGAAACGAGTTCTGCATCCTGCGCCGGAAGAAAACGCTAATCGCGTGAG
>Ga0075418_10001247_pt1 | contig 28736 bp, 27 predicted proteins | sample SoiMetdeltSBSDD2_FD_81776 | JGI IMG/M metagenome (GOLD analysis project Ga0075418, IMG submission 81776) | Bulk soil microbial communities from a Populus tree surrounding site in Tennessee, USA - Soil MetaG P. deltoides SBSDD2 | ecosystem: Environmental > Terrestrial > Soil > Tree plantation... | reverse complement strand
GCCATCGGTCGAGTCGACTGGCAGTGCGACACCAAGCCAGCCGACGGCCAGTGTGGAGCCCAGCGAGTCGGCTAGCAGCGAGAAGCCCAAACAGAAGACGCTGGCGTTTGGCAAATCCCACACCTGGGGCGACGGCGTACGCCTGACTGTCGGAAAGCCCAAGAAGCTGGAGCCAAGCCCATTCGCAGTTGTTCAAAAGTCAAAGCTCTATTTGAAATTCACTGTGACCGTTGTGAACAAGTCAGACAAACCCATTGACCTCGGAATGACATATATCAACGTTCAATCTGGTGACAAAGAGGCACACCAACTCTTCGACTCTCAGAGCGGTCTCCAAGGACCGCCCAACACGAAACTGAGGAGGGGGACGGTGTCGGAGTTCAACGTCGGATTCGGTGTGGTCGATCCGAAGGATGTGGTCATGGAAGTCGCGCTCCATGACGACTCCAAACGGCCAGGTCTTCGATACTCGACTTAAGTGTCATCTTCCGCGGAATCGCCAGGGGTGGGATCCCGATCCGCTTCCATGGCGGGGCAGGTATTCATGACGACATCCAGGCCGGCGGCGCGGGCGCGTTGGGCGGCGGCCTCGTCGATCACGCCGAGCTGAAGCCACACGGCCTTGATGCCCAGCCGCTCCTTCTCGGCGATGGCCTGGTCGACGACCGCGCCGACCCGCTGGCTGTTCACGAAGCAGTCCACCACCTGGACCGAGCCGGGAATGTCAGCGAGCCGGCGATAGCCGCGCTCGCCCAGGGCGTCCTCACCGCGAAGATTGACTGGAACGATGCTCATGCCGAGCTGCTCGCGCAGATATTGGCCGATGCTGTACGCGGTGCGGTTGGTGTTGGCGGACAAGCCGACCACGGCCCAGGTCGCCGGCGTCGTCAACAGACGTTTGATCACAGTGGGGTCGCGCCACGTCGTCACAGCACAGATCCTTCCCGATCCGGCGCCGGAGGGATAGTCAGCTCGGCGCGATCACGGGCATGATCATAAAGCAGATCGCCGGCGCAGACCTGGCGGCGCCGCGACACTCATGAAGGCAGGAAGGCAGGTGGCAATCATCACCGAAATGATCATCAGACCGATACGGACCGACGACCGGGGGGCCTGGGAGCCGCTGTGGAACGGCTATCTGGCGTTCTACCGCGCCACACTCACGCCGGAGGTCACCGAGCAGACGTGGGCGGCACTGTGCGACCCGAGCTCGGCGGTACACGGACTCGCGGCCGAGCAGGACGGTCAGTTCGTCGGGCTTGCGCACCTGATCATGCATCCGACCACATGGGCTACGCGGCCAACCTGCTATCTGGAGGATCTCTACGTCGCCAAGCCGTGGCGTGGCCAAGATATTGCGCGCCGGCTTATCGAGGCGGTCTACGCGTTTGCCGACCAGTCCGGGGCTGCGGGCGTCTACTGGCTCACCCAGGAGTACAACGCCCCGGCACGATCCCTGTACGACACGCTCGCTCACCGGACATCCTTTGTTGTCTATCAGCGGTGACGCAGCCCCCGAGCCGGCGCCCGCGGCTCACATCGTGGAGGCGGCGCGTTTGATCGCCTTACGGATCCGGCAATAGGTGCCGCACCGGCACACATTCATGATCTGGTCGATGTCGGCGTCAGATGGACTCCGTTTCGACTGGAGCAGTGCAGCTGCTTGCATGATCTGCCCGGGCTGGCAGAAGCCGCATTGCGCTACATCCTCGTCGAGCCACGCCTGCTGTACCGGGTGAAGACCACCTTCCGGAGCTAGGCCTTCGATCGTGGTGATCTTCTTTCCCACGACGTCACCCGCCGTGAGCATGCACACCTGAACCGCATTGCCGTTCACGTGGCACGTGCAGGCACGGCATACGCCTACACCGCATCCGTACTTCGGCCCGGTCACGCCGAGCACGTCGCGCAGGACCCAAAGCAGTGGCATGTCGGCTGGTACATCAACGGTGACGTTTTTGCCGTTGAGCTTGAAGGCATAGCTGGGCACCGAGCACTCCTCAGAAGTTGATCGGGAAGGTACGGGGCTTGTCGCCCGTCGCGCGAGTGTAGGCATTCGCCACTGCGCCGGCTGCCGCCGGAACGCATAGCTCGCCGACACCACCGGGCTTACCGCTTCCGCCGACTAGATACACATCGCACGTCAGTGGCGCGTCCGCCTGGCGGGCATATTTGAAGTCGCTGTAGCTGCCCTCTCGGAACGCGCCGTCATCCAAGTGGTTGCCGGCGAGCAGTACGGTGCTGATCCCGTCCATAAGGCTGCCTATGGCCTGGGCCCGCAGGCCGCTCGGATTCACCTGGCGACCCACGTCCAGGGCCATGACGGCTTTGGTGACCCGCGGCTTGTCGCCGGTGCAGTTGATCTCGACCAAGCATGCCGCGATCGACCGGTACTCGGCGTGCAGCGCCACGCCCTGAGCGGTCCCAGACGACATTGACCGGCCCCAGTTGCCCTCGGTGGCGACCTTGTCGAGCACGGCGCGAGCGTCGGCGGTTTTGAGGAACTTCCGGCGCATGGCGACAGGGTCGGTTCCCAGCGCTTTCGCGATCTCGTCCACGAGGATCTCCTCAGCCGTACGAGCCTGGGCGGAATAGACGGACCGCCATGCAGCGGTCGGAATGTCGTAGGAGACCTCGTTGAGGCTTTCGGTAACGACTCCGAAGTTGTACGGGCAGGCTTGGCTCAAGATGAAGAACGCCGAACCGATCGTCGGACTGACATAGCCGGCATCGACGAGCGCCTGCCCGGTGCCACTCCCAAGATCCAGTTCCACACACGACGCGCGGTGCTCGTATGTCAGCACCTCGCCAGCTGCGTGCACGGCGCGTAACTGGTGGTGGCTGCGGGGCCGTACGCGCCCATGGCGCATGTCGTCGTTGCGAGTCCACATGAGCTTCACAGGCTTGCCAATCGCCTTCGACACCCGCGCTGCCTCGACTGCCGGCTCGTAATAAATCCGCCGGCCGAAGGAACCGCCGGCTCGGACTACATGCAGGGTGACCTGATCGGCGCTGAGCCCGACGGCGTCGGCGACTGCCGACTGAGCGCCCGTCGGCGACTTGGACGCCACCCAGACTTCCGCGGAGTCGGCTCCGACATCGGCAACCGCGCTGCCGACCTCCATCGGGGCATGGTTGACGAACGCGAACGAGAAGGTCGCGTCCACCCGTTGGGTCAGCGGCGGCGCCGGTGTCATCGGTGGAATCGCTGCGGCAAGTCGGCTCTTGATGTCGGCATCCGAGACGCTGTCAACCGTGCCGGAGCCCCACGTCACCTGAACCGCCGCCCGTGCCTTCAACGCCTGGTCGAATGTTTTCGCGGTTACCGCCACCCCGCTCGGCAGCTCGGTGACGGCTACGACCCCGGACATTTTGAGAGCCGCTGATGCGTCGTAGGACTTGACCTTGCCTCTGAGAGTGGGCGGCCTGATCACCACTGTCGGCAACGCATCCGCGACATCGATGTCGAGCGCGTACTTCGCCGCTCCAGTCACGATGCTCCGTGCGTCGATCCGGGTAGTCGACGAGCCGATCAGGCGGTATTCCGATGAGGGCTTCGGATTCGTGGACACGGCTGGTACGCGTACCTTGGCGGCCGCTTCGGTGAGCGACCCATACGAGGCGGACCGCCCATCCGGGGCCCACACCGCGGTGTCGCGCGTGGTCAGGTCATGCGCCGGCAAGTTCCACCGCTCCGCCGCCGCGGTGACGAGCCGGGCGCGAGCGTCCGCCGCAATCGAGCGCACCGGGTCCCATAGCGAGCGAACCGAGGACGACCCGCCGGTGGATTGGGCAGTTCCGAGATCCTGACGAGCGTCCTCAAGCGGAACATCGACGTCACCGAGGCGCGCGTCGATCTCGTCGGCAACCACGATGGCGAGTGCGGTTGTGATGCCCTGCCCAACCTCCGCGCGCGGCAGGTGGAAGACGACCTGATTCTCCTTCGTCACCTCGAGCACCAGAAGGTCTTGAGCTTGCTTCGTCGCCGCCACCATGACCTCGCCCAAGTCGAGGATGTTCTCCGGCTGCGGCGGGCTCGGCACGACGGCGTACGCCTTGGCGGGGATTATGAGACCACCGGCGCTGCCGGCGGCAACGGTGAGCACGGGAGCTGCGACGACGAACGTGAGGAACCGGCGTCGAGTCAATGGCCCGGCGTTGGTCGTGAGGTCCGACGAGACGAAATCCTCCGAGGGGTCGGCTGGCATCGAACATCCTTCTCCGTGGGTTGGTGCCCCAGGCTGCGTCAGGTCGTGTCCGAGGCTGCGTCAGGTCTCAGCGACCAGTCGCTCGTTTGTCGGCCGCCCACGTGGCAGCGTAGCGGGCCATCCTCGACCCTGCAGGCGCTCTGCGGAACCATGTGCCGCAATGGATTGCCAGCGGCGAGTGACCTGCCGGGCAGCAGTAATGGCATAGCGCAATGCGATCGGCAACACTCAAGCCATGACTGCGATGCCGCCACCGACGCTCTACCACCGATGGCTGGGGTGGCACGCCCCCGCCATGCGCCGAACGATCATTGTCGGCTGCAGCGGGCTGATTGTGGCTTTGGTGCTCCTGTGGTTAATCCCGTGGGGAATGGCTGTCGTGACAGGGTGGGACGTGGCGGCGCTTGCCTTCCTCCTCAGCGTCTGGCCAATCATCGTCCGGGCCAGCGGCTTGCACGCAGCTCAGCTGGCCAAACGCGAGGATGAGAACCGCGGCTCTGCGACAGCGCTGTTGCTCGGAGCGAGTGTTGCCAGCCTCCTTGGCGTCGGCTTCGCCCTCAGCCTGGCGGGACGTGAGAGTGGCGCACTTCAGGTGTTGCTCATCGGGTTCGCCGTGCTAACCGTCGTGTTGTCATGGACAGTGGTCAACACGGTTTTCACCTTGCGATACGCCGACCTGCACTTCGGATCGGGCAGTCCAGGTATCGCCTTTGGCGACTCGGACGAACCGGCAGGACCGACCTATCGCGACTTCGCCTATGTCGCTTTCACGATCGGCATGTGTTACCAGGTCTCCGACACGACGATCCGCGATCCACGGATCCGGCGAACAGTGCTCTCCCACGCGCTGCTGTCGTACGTGTTCGGCGCCGCCATCGTGGGGGGCTCGGTCAATCTCATCGCGGGCCTGATTCGCTAATCTGTCGGCTCGTCACCCAAGGGTTTCCCCACATCCGGTCCCACCCATCCCGGCGTAGAAAACCCCAATATCCGATGATCGCGACGAGGAGAACCAAGACACCCAACGCGACTTGCATGCCACGGGTGAGCCCGGATGGATAGATGACCTTGACCAGGTAATGATCGATGAAGCCGCCGCTGTAGCCGGCATCTCCAGCCCTTCGGCGGAGGTCGTTCTCCAGGAGCGTCAGAGGACAGGTGAATCCAGCGAACTCGACCAAGGCGCCGTAAATCACGGCGGGTACATGCGCCCAAGCAGTCCGTGGCCATCGCCAAGTCAGAAAGGCGCCACCGACAACGAAGCCGATGAACAGCAGATGGACGACCACCACAAGGTCTGCGCCAGCCCGATACCACATCTCCTCACCTGCCAGGACAACACATCCATCCCCAAAATAGGCCCAACAACAAGATCGGCTCGCGTCTGCACGGTGCCGGTCGCGCTAGTCAGGGGTATGTCTCGTCAAATATTGCCAGTCAGGGGTCACGGTCGCATTGGGGTGCGCACCCGGAGGTTCTAGTACCAGCGGGGGTTGTGCTGTGGTCCCGGTTGGATGTGTTGGCGTACGCTCAGCCCGCGAGTGATCATGTGATCTTGCGGGGGGTCCCGAACATGACCGCGCTCAACGCGCGAACCGAGGAGGCCAACATGGCTGCGACGACACGGTCCGTTCGAGCCCAGCGAGCGGGTGGTGACATCGAGCGAGACGCACCCTTTGCATCCGCGTGGAGGCGTGCCCATATGAGCGTCGACGAGCGCGTCGGCAGGGGCCGTGCTGCACGGAACGAGGCGCCGAGGTCATCCCATGGTCATTGGGAGGCCGCGCCCGACCGCCCCGACCCCATCAGTCTCCTCGAGGAGCAGGCGAAGAGCCGGGTTGCGGAGTTGGTTCCAATCCGGTACGGGCGAATGCTCGCCTCACCGTTTACCTTCTACCGCGGTGCAGCGGCGATCATGGCCGCGGATCTGGCGGGAACCCCAACCTCGGGCGTCACTGTGCAGCTTTGCGGTGACGCCCACCTGTCGAACTTCGGGCTATTCGGCACGCCCGAGCGCCGACTTCTCTTTGACATCAACGACTTCGATGAGACCCTGCCCGGACCATGGGAGTGGGACGTGAAGCGGCTTGCGGCCAGCTTCGAGGTGATGGGGCGCGAGGGCGGCTTCTCACCCGCAGACCGGCGTGCAGTTGTCATGGCCGGGGTACGTCAGTACCGCGAAAAGATGGGCCACGCAGCGAAGATGGGGACGCTGGGCGCCTGGTATGACCAACTTGATGCGCAGATGCTGCTGAAACTGGTCAACGAGGAAACTCGTCTCAGGCGCCTGAGGAGAAAGGAGGCGCTAACGGCGGGGAGACGTGTAGCGCAGGCGCGTACCCGTGACAGCATCCGCGTGTTCGCCAAGCGGGCGCGAGAGCTCAACGGCGAGCTCCGAATTGTGGCCGATCCGCCGCTGATCGTGCCGATTGAGGACCTGGTCATCCCGGGGTCGGAGTGGGAAAACCCGACTCCGTTGATCAAGAAGTTGCTCAGCACGTACCGGCGGACCCTGGGACGGCAGGGTCACCCGCTCGAGGAGTTCCGCTATGTGCACGCGGCTCGCAAAGTGGTAGGCGTAGGAAGCGTCGGAACCCGCTGCTACTTACTGCTTCTGATGGGGCGGGACCGCGGCGACCCGCTGTTCCTGCAAGTGAAAGAGGCACAAGCATCCGTGCTTGAACCGTTCCTGGGACGCAGCACGTATCCCCACCACGGCGAGCGCATCGTGGTTGGCCAGCGTCTGATGCAGGGCGCCACCGATATCTTCCTGGGCTGGCAGCGCATCAGGGGACTCGACGGCATGACGCGCGACTACTACGTGCGGCAATTCCATGATTGGAAGGGCGGCGCAACCGTCGAGAACCTCAAAATGCCGGGAGCAACCTTTTATGCGCGCCTCTGCGCAGCGACCCTCGCGCGGGCACACGCCCGATGGGGCGATCGCATTGCGATCGCCGCCTACCTCGGTAAGGGGGACGCCTTTGACCGAGCTATCGCAGACTTTTCCGTGATCTACGCAGATCAGAATGAGCGCGATTATGACTCCTTCAGAGCGGCCGTGAATTCCGGTCGGTTAAGCGCCCAAACAGGCATCTAGCGCGCTCTGCGAGCACTGCCTACTCCTGAGCGGCATCCTCATCTGGTGGAGCTTCCGCCGCGTTTACCGTCCCCTGCTCCCGTCCGTGCTTGATCGCATCAACAATGATCCTGGCTCCCACCCCAACGATGATGATGCCGGCGACCATTTGGCCTGTGACGAGAGCCCGGGCGACTTCGGACTTGGCGGTAATGTCGCCAAACCCGACGGTCGCAAAGACAGTGACGGTGAAGTACAAGGCGTCGGTGCGCGTCATCGGTTGGGTGAAGCTACCCGGAACGAGATTTTCCATCACGAAATACGTGGCAGCGAAGAGCAGCAGAAACAGCGGAGCGCTTGTCGCCAAGGCTCCCACCCCCCGCAGCGCCGGGAAGCTCGACTTGATGATCGACCTGACCTGAAAGATGATCAACCCGACGAGGCCTAGCAGTCCAACTCCCAGGATGGCGACGGCCTCGGCGACGGAGGTACGGTCCAGGGGCAGCAGGAAATAGATCGCGAGCAGTGCAATCGTCGAGGCCAATGCCCGCAGCAAAGTCGTGAAAACTCTGCGGAATCGCACTCGGGCGTCATGTGTGGCGAGAGGACCCGCGCCACCGCTTCCAGTCACGAGGAAAGGTTAACGGTGTCGTGCGGCAGATACTGACGTTGCGAAATCGAGACCCGCAAACTCGTTCTCGTGCCCTGGAAGGGAAGTTCCTTGGCGCTTGGCGACGTTCAGGTGCGTGCATCGCAAGGCCGACGAGAGAGGGATAGCGGGTCGTATCCCCACCGAGGAGAACGCCGCGAGGTGCGTGCCTGGGCGCCGCGAAGCGTCAAGAGATTTCCCTTCCAGGGCACTAGGTCGTCCGTGGTCATTTGATCGCAGCTCAACCCGCTACGGTGACCTGGGTGGGCTTCACCCAAGTTGAGTTGCAGTCGTTCCGGAACGCGTCTGTTCCCGACCTCGTCGGCCCGGGACTGAAGCTGCTCTTTGTCGGTATCAATCCTGGTCTGTGGACGGCGGCGACTCAGACTCATTTCGCGCACCCTGGTAATCGTTTCTATCCCGCGCTGCAGCTGGCCGGCATCGTTGACCGTGATCTTGGCCGGGGCCGACCGATGACTGACGAGGACCGGGCCTACCTGATCGAGTGTGGCATCGGCATTACCAACCTGGTGAATCGCGCCACGGCCCGGGCCGGCGAGCTAGCCCCCGCCGAGCTGAAGGCGGGCCGTACCCGACTTGAGGAATTCACCACCCTGCATCACCCAGTGGTAGTGGCGATTGCCGGTGTCACCGCGTACCGGGTGGCGTTCGCCGAGCCGAAGGCGAAGGAGGGCGAGCAGGTTGATCAACTCGCCGGCAGTCGGGTCTGGGTCGTTCCCAATCCCAGTGGGCTCAACGCCCACGAGACGATCCAAAGCCTCGCGCAGGCGTACGCCGAGCCGGCAAGAGTAGCTGGAGTGATCAGTTAGCTGGCATCGCACAGCGTCTCTCGGCACGGTTCAAGCCCCACCCGAGCCCCAGCAGCGACGTCTGTACGCATGATGTGTTGTGATGTGGGGCATGACCTCGGGCGCACTCACTGGACTTGGCTACCCGATCGTCCAGCACACTCTGGACAACGGGCTCCGCGTCATCTCCAGCCCCGACCACATTGCGCCGTCGGTGGCGATCAACATCTGGTACGACGTCGGTTCCCGAGACGAAGAGCACGGCCGCACCGGATTCGCCCATCTCTTCGAGCACGTGATGTTCCAGGGCTCGGCGCACGTAGCCTCTGGCCAGCACATCGGGCTGCTCCAAGCGGCCGGCGCCGTCGTCAATGCCACGACCTGGTTCGACCGCACCAACTACTTCGAAACCTTGCCGACCGGCGGGCTCGACCTCGCTCTATGGCTGGAGGCCGACCGGATGGCCACGCTGCTCGAGGCCTTGACCCAGGAAAACCTCGACAATCAGCGCGAGGTGGTGAAGGAGGAAAAGCGGCAGCGCTACGACAACGTGCCGTACGGGGACGTGATGGAGCTCCTCAACTCCTTGACCTTCCCGCCCGATCATCCCTATGGCCATACCACGATCGGCTCGATGGAGGATCTCGACGCCGCAACGCTGGATGATGTCCACAGCTTCTTTCGACGTCACTACCTGCCCAACAACGCCGTCTTGTCGATCGTTGGCGATGTCCAACCTGAGGATGCCTTCGAACGCGCGGACGTCTACTTCGGGCATCTCCCGACCGGTTCCAAGCCACGCAAACCCGAAGCGCAGCCGCTGGAGCCACTCTCGGGCCTTCCGCGCGCGGAGGCCTCGGGCCAAGTGCCTGCGGCCGCGGCCTATTTCACGTGGCGGCTGCCAGCGCGTGGCGGCCGGGATTTCGACGCTCTCGACCTTGCCTTGAGCATCCTCGGACACGGCCAGACCTCGCGCCTTCACAAGCAGCTCGTGCGCGGTAGCGAGCACGCCGAGGGCACCGGCGCTTCGGCGATGGGCCTCATCGGTGGCAACTCGTTCGGCTTCAGCTATGCGCGTGCTCGCGATGGCGTGAGCCCCGAGGAGCTCGAGCAGGAAGTGGTGGAGGTGATTGACCAGTTGCTCACCGACGGGCCGACTGAGGAGGAGCTGCGGCGAGCCAAAGCCCAATTCGAGCGGCACTGGCTCCATGAACTGGCGCGGGTCGATTCGCGCGCCGATGCGCTGGGCGAGTACGCGACACTGCATGGCGATCCGAACTTGATCAACTCTCGGATTGCCGAGATCACTGCTATCGGAGACGACGAGGTTCACGGTGCTCTGGAGCAATGGTTCCGACCTGATCAGCGCGCCACTCTGATCTATCGGCAGGAGGGGTGATGGGGGAATTTCTGCCACGCCCTGCGATCGCCCCGGCGGCGGTCTGGGCGTTTCCGGCCCCGATACGGGCTCGGCTGAGCAACGATATCGAGCTGATGATCTTCGATCTGCCTGGCCAGCATGTGATCTCAGCTCATCTGGTGCTGGACGTACCGCTTAATGCGGAGCGCCGCGACATTGAAGGTGTCGCGACCATTTGCGCCAGAACGTTGGACGAGGGAACTTTGCGACACAACGGAGAGGAGTTCGCCGAGCTGCTCGAGACCGAAGGTGCTGGCTTCGGAGTCGATCTCTCGCTGTCTGGGGTTCAGCTCGTCCTCGATGTCCCGGCCTCCCATCTTGATCGCGCTCTGGAACTATTCGCCGAGGCGGTGACCGAGCCGTCGCTGGCCGGCCGTGACGTCAACCGGCATGTCCAACTGCGGCTGGCCGAGATCGAGCAGGCGCAGGCCAACTCCGCACAAACCGCGAGCATTGCCTTCCGGGCAACGGTGTTCGACGAGACCAGACGTGCGGCACGGATGAGTGGCGGTCAGCCTGAAACGGTCCGGGAAGTGACGCCGGAAGAGGTCGCCGCGTTCCATCATGATCACTTCGGTCCGGCGGGTGCGACGTTGATTCTCGCCGGTGACTTCACCGACGACCCGATCACCGTAGCCGAGCGCAGCCTCGGATCCTGGCGCAACGTCGAGCAGCGCCGGGTGATGATCGAAGAACCAACTCCGGGACCGCGACGTGCCCTGCTGATCGATCGACCGGGCTCGGTGCAAGCCGACGTACGCTTCGGCGGCTTTGGCATCGACCGCCTCGATCCCCGATGGGCTGCGATCAGCATCGCCTCGTACGCGATCGGAGGTGCTTTCCTGTCACGGTTGAACGCGGTGCTGCGTGAGGAGAAGGGCTACACCTACGGCGTACGGATGAACTTCGGCCCGTTGCGAACGGGCGGTTCCTTCGCCGTCCAAGGCTCTTTCCGAACAGACGTTCTCGTCGACGCCCTGGCCATCACCCGCGACCTGATCAAGGTCGACGATGCCCCATTCAGCAGCCAGGAGGTCGACGATGCCGTGGCGTTCTTCACAGGCGTCTCTCCCCTGCGCTATGCGACCGCCGAAGGGGTCGCCGACCAGGCTGCCACTCAAATCCTTGCCGGGCTGCCCGACGATTACGTCGACCGGAGCCTCGCACTGCTGCGATCGGTGACTCCGGAAGCAGCCACCGAGGCGTACCGCTCCATTGTCGACCCCGATGAGCTGAGCCTCGTCGTGGTCGGGGACGCCGAACAGCTCGCCGACCCCCTCCGCGCCTCGGGCTTCAGCGACCTCGAGATCAGGTCCCCAGCTCTCGACCAGTAACCGGGAAAGCTGGCGGCAGCCCGCTGGTGTCAGTTAATCGGCTCGGTGAGGCTCGGGCCAGGAGTGGTCGGGGTTTGGATGGGCCTGGCGGGAGGTCATCGCGGGCATGCCCGCGATGACCGGATGGTTTCCCGGACGCTCCTGGACCGAGCCTCACCGAGCGCAAGTGTCATCAGCGGCCGAGCGCGCGCAGCGCCTGCTGCACCGCGGCTTGGCCTTCCTCGATCTTCTTCTGATACGTCCCCAGATCTCCAGACGTCAGCGCCTTGTCAGCTGCTTGGAAGGCCGTTTCCGCTTCGGCAAGTGCCTTCGTCGCAGCCGGATTGTCAGGCTTGCCTTTGCCGGCCGGTGTATTCCCATCGGCGCTGCCTTCTTGGGTGTTGCCGCCTGAGCTTCCCTGGAACACCTGGTCCAACGCCTGCTGCAAGGTGTCTCCGATCCCCACCGACTGGCCGAAACGGACCACCACGAAACGCAGTGCCGGATAGGAACCAGTGCTGCCCTGACGCTGCGTGTACACCGGAGTCACGTACAGCAGCCCTCCACCGACCGGCAAGGTCAGCAGGTTGCCGAAGGTGGCGCTGGCTGCGCCCTGGTTCAGGAACGGCCGCAGCCGATCCGCCACGGTCTCATTTGTCGTCATGGCATTGAACGACTGCCCGGGTCCATCGATTTGGGAGGTATCAGACATCTGGAGAATGCGCATCCGCCCATACTCAGGGCTGCTGGCATCGGCATTCACCGCCATGTAGGCGGCCAGGTTGGACCGCTTGTACGGCACGTAGGAGCTGGTCAGTGAGAAGATCGCGCCATCATCGCCGGGCCATTTCACCGACAGGTAGAACGGCGGTTCCTTGGTCTGGGTCGAAGCGCCAGCCACCGGATCGTTCGGCACGTCCCACAAACTTGAGCGCTGGTACCAGTTGTCCGGGTTGGTCATGTGATAGCGGGCCAGAATCTGCCGCTGGACTTTGAAGAAGTCTTGTGGATAGCGCAGGTGATCCAACAGATCCTTGGAAATCGCCGACTTCGGTAGCACGACGCCAGGGAAGGCTTGTGACCAGCTCTTCAGCACCGGATCGGTGTCATCCCAGGCGTACAGCTTGACGCTGCCGTCATAGGCATCGACAACAGCTTTGACCGAGTTGCGCATGTAGTTGATGTCGTCCTGCGGCTGGGCCACGACCGTTCCACCAGCGCTCGTCTGGGCGTCGGAGGTGACGTCATTGAGGTTCACGCGCTCGCTGTTCGGATAGGAGTCCGAGGTGGTGTAGCCGTCAACGATCCAGACGATCCTGCCCTCGACGACGGCCGGATATGCGTCGCCGTCAACCTTCAGCCACGGTGCGGCACCCTGCACCAATTGCCGCGGCGTCCGGTCATAGATGATCTTGGATGCCGAGTTAATACGATCCGAGAGCAAGATGTTGACATCGGCGAACTTAGCGGCGTAGAGCAACCGACTCCACATGCTGCCGATGTTGACCCCACCCTTGCCGGTGTAGGCGTAGGTCTTCGGGTTGCCACCCTCGCCACCGCCCGGCGTGTCCAGCTCGATGGGTGGCCTACCAGGGGGCTCGCCGACGATGGAGTACTGATCCGGTCGCTGGCCCTGCAACTCCCCGAAATAGATCCGCGGCTCGTGCTCTTCGATCTGTCCGGTCGGCGGAATGTCCTTGGCAATCCACTCCGGTTCACCGCCCGGCTGACGCCGGTTTCCGTACGCCGCAACGAGACCATAGCCGTGGGTGTAGACGGTCTTGCGGTTGTTCCAGTTGTCCTCGACACCGCTCAGGTCCATTTCGCGTACCGCGACAACCGCGTCTGTTTCCTTGCCGCCGATGGTGTAACGGTCCACGTCGAGGATCTTGGGGAACGAGTAATAGCCACGGACCTGTTGCAGCTGCTCGAACGTCGGACCGACCACGTTCGGGTCGATGAGACGGATTCCTGGCAATGCTTCGGCGTCAGCCCGCAGCTGACCCGCGGTAGCCGTCGTCTTCGCCGAGTAGTCGGTGATCTCCACCTTGTCCACGCCGTACGCCGCGCGGGTCGCGTCGATATTGGCCTTGATGTAACTGCGTTCCTTGTCTGGCTCATCGGGTCGGACGCTGAAGTACTGTACGGCGCCTGGGTAGACCAGGCCTAGCACGATGGCCGACAGCAGCAACAAGACCAGCCCGATCGTGGGCACCATCCACCGGCGCAGCACGGCGTTGGCGAAGAACAGCAGTGCACAGATTGCCGCGATAATCGCCAAGATCATCTTCGCGGTAACCGTTGCATGATCGGCTGTGTAGGAAATGCCTGTGAAGAGCCGGTTGGAGCGGTCGATAGCTAGTTCGTACTGGTCGAACCAGTAGCTGACACCCTTCACCAGGACGGCCAACCCAACCAAAATCGAGAGGTGAGCCTGGGTGGCTCTGCTGCCGCCTCGCCTGGGGCCGCTGAACCGCAACCCACCCATCGTGTAGTGGACGATCGCGGCGACGATAATGCTCAGGACCAGGGCCGCGAAGGCGAACGACAAAACGAATCGCCACCAGGGGTAGGAGAAAACGAAGAAGCCGACATCAAGCTCGAAGCGCGGGTCCTTGATGTTGAACAGCTGGGCGTTGCGCCAGGCCAGATAGTCGAGCACCCGACCGCTCGCCGCACCGCCGGCGAATAGGCCGACAACGACACCCATGACGACGAGCACCCAGACGAACCTGGATTCCAGCATCTCGCGATAGCGCTCGAGCAACGGGCTGGTGGGCGTCTGAGCTCCCAGCCTCGGCCGCAGCCGGTACGCGATCGCAGCATTCGCGACGACGCAGGTCGCCATAATCAGCCCGAAGGACACGAACAGCCCGATTCTGGTGAGCAGCATCTTGCTGAACACCGAGGCGTAGCCGAACGAGGCGTACCACAGGCGGTCCGTCCACACACTGGTGAAGATGGCGAAGGCTACGATCAAAATCGCGACAATGACCAGCGTCGGCAAGATGGCGCTCCGTCGCCGGCCGACCCGCAGGCTACTCAAACTCTCATCTCTCCTCAATCGCTACCGCAGACACGTTGTCTCGGCAACGACTCAACCGGTGCGGGCGGTTCCGCCGGTATGTCTGCACGTCACCCCAGTCAGCGTATGCGCCTTCGCTATGGCGAGCTCAGGATCCCAGATCCCCCGCGTCAGCAATGCGGAAGCGCGCTGGTATCGCCTGAGCCGTTCAGGGTCTGCACGGCCTTGATCGCATCGGGCAGCGTACTGACTTTGATCAAAGCCATGGACGTGTTCACACCGTCCAGGTCGCGGCAATTGGCAGCCGGGACGAGAAAGGCCGTCGCGCCTGCCTTCTGCGCTGCCGCAATCTTTTCCTGGATGCCTCCGATACCTTCGACATCTCCGTTGGGCGTGATCTGTCCGGTACCTGCAAGATGCCGCCCAGCTAGCAGCGCTCCGTCGGTGATCTTGTCATAAATGGCCAGAGCGAACACCAAACCTGCACTGGGACCGCCGATCTGCTGACCCAGATCGAAGGAGATCTCGGGAGCGTAGCGATACCCGGTACCCAGGGTGATGCCGACGACCGGAACATCCGGCTGGGCATTCGACTCGACCGTCGTCACAGTGACATCGGTCTGCTTCTTGTCCCGGATGACCACGAACCTCACCTTCTCACCAATATGGTGGCCACGGATCCGCTCCGCGACCGCATCGGTGTCCGGTGTAGCGACGCCGTCGACGGACACCACCAGATCGCCGGGCATCAACTGCTTGTGGGCAGGGCCTCCAACCGTCACTGAATAGATGGCCGGCATCTCGGTCACCGGCATCCCGTCCGCGCGCAAGGCTGCCACCACGGCGTCGTCTTGCGCCGTCTCCATCATGTCGGCGTCCTCGTTCTCCACTTCCTCGGCCGACTTGCCGGGCGCGTACACGGCGTCGCGTGGCAGCGTGTCCCGATGCGGCAGCCAATACGCGAGCAAGGCCTGTGGCAGGCTGAGCCGGGCGTCGGCGGGGGTGATGGCCACAATTGTCATATCAAGCCGGCCAGTCGTGGGATAGGTGTCGATCCCCCCGACCTTGATCATGGGCTCATTGCCGACGTTGCCAAGCGTGTCGCGGGTACCGCCGGGGCTCCAGCTGACAAATGGCACCGGCACGACGACCAATAGCACGGCAAGGCAGATGAACGCGAGTGCCGAGACGAATGCCGTCCAAGTTTGTCGGGTCACGGCCTGCCAGTCGCTGCGCCCTGGGGCTGTCGAAGGGCGGATTGCTCGGCTTCCACAGGATCAGTCCGCATTGGGCGCTCCTCCTCGGGAAGTCCCACCCACTCGGACTCCCCCGAGGCGAAGTGTTGCTCCTTCCAGATCGGCACTTCCGCCTTGAGGGTGTTGATCAGATGCGCGCATGCCGCCAGCGCTTCCCCGCGATGGACGGCGCCAACGGCCACGACGACGGCAATGTCGCCGACCTCAAGATGGCCGACCCGATGCTCGACAGCGATCGCCAGTACATCGTGTTGATCAGCAGTCTCCTCGGCACACCGAGTCAGCACATCCAGTGCGCTGGGGTGCTGGGTGTAGTCGAGCGAGACCACATCGGCGCCCTGGTCCCGATTGCGCACGGTGCCGACGAACAATGAAATCCCACCGACCGTCGACCCCGAGACCAGGTCGACCGCCCGGCCAACATCCAGCGGAGCCTCAGTGATGCGGACTTGACGAATCCGCTCCCCAGGAAGCTTCGATGGCATGCCTTGACCTTAGTACCCGGCACCTATCTGGCCGGAGTGCACAGGCTGTGCGAGCAACAAATTGCGCAGCGAGCGATCGGACACACTGAGCGCAGCGAGCGGAGCAATCAAACTCGGATCGCGGCACCAAGAGCGCGATCCGCGCCCGCGATGTTCGCGCCGCCGATCTACAGGAGGTGCCCGACGAAACGCATCAAGATGCAGAGCTGATTCTCGGAGCCAGTCGTTTCGTCGGAGCCGACGAAGACGGCGGCTCCCCGGCGAACATCGCCGCGAGCACAGCGAGCCATCAGACACAGCGAGCTTGGCGAGCGGAGCAATCAAACTCGGATCGCGCGCCGCCGTGCTGAGCCAGGCTGGCGCGCCGCTGTCCTGGACGAGCGAGCGCGCAGACGCGCTCTTCGTCTGCGAGCGAGTGAGGAAGGCAGCGGCTAACAAGCGCCGGCCTCAGCGAGCGGAGCGAGCAATGCATAGGGAGCGAGGGGACACGTTTTTCGTCCCGGAGCGACGACAAAGTAGGCGGCACCAAGAGCGCGATCCGCGCGGAGCGAGCTTGGCGAGCGGAGCAGACCAAAATTGAGCTGTCAGCGATCAGCGGGGTGCTCCCGAGTCGAGACACGGTCATCCGCGTACGGTTGAGTCAATCAGATCCAGCGAGCTGCGAGCGTTGGCATTGCGCGAGCAGCTCCGAACAACTACTCAACTGCCAGGAGTCAGCATGGCCGAGGATCCCACGCCAGATCCGGCCGATCAGCCCGAGGAAGACAAGCCACCGCCGTCGGACAACCCACCTGAGCCGTACCGGCTGGGCGGTTCCGGACGCTCCGGCAAGGGCCCCGAGGGCCCTTCCGGAAAGAGCGGCGAGCCCGGCAACCCGTTCGAGGCGTTCTTCTCCTCCTTGGCGGGCGGGGACATGAACGCGCTCGCGGCGCAGCTGCAAAACGCCTTTGCGATGCTCGGCGGCGCCGGCTCGATGTTTACCAGCGGCCCGACCGATTCCGGCTCGGGCGTGAACTGGGAAGTGACAAAGGACACTGCGCGTAAGACTGCCGCATCGCTGGGTGCAGACCCGAGCCCTGACGCCGGCCAGCAACGTGCCATAACCGAAGCAGTCGAGCTTGCCGAGATCTGGCTTGACCAGGCAACGACGTTTCCGCGGGTCAGCACGACGGTCGCCGCATGGAGCCGAGCCGAGTGGATCGAGCAGACGATGCCGGTATGGCGGCGGCTGGTGGAGCCGGTCGCGCTGCACATCGCCGATGCGATGGAAGGTGCGCTGAATTTTGGCAGCAGCGAGGAAACTGCGGGCCTGCCGGGCATGGCCGGCATGGAGCAGATGCTGCGCCCCATGCTGCGTACGTCGGGAGCCAGTATGTTCGGCCTCCAGCTCGGACAGGGTCTGGGACAACTCGCAACCGAGGTTGTCGGCGCCACCGACATCGGTTTGCCCTTGAGCGAGCCCGGGCATGTTGCCTTGCTGCCCACCAACATCAAGGCCTTTGGCGAGGGTCTAGAACAGTCGAGCTCCGACATCACGCTCTATCTCGCTTTGCGGGAGTGCGCACGGCAGCGACTCTTCGCCTCCGCAGGGTGGCTGCGCGCGCAGATGCTTGCGCTGGTGGAGCAGTACGCGACCGGCATCACGATCGACACCTCGGCGTTGGAGCAGGCTGTCACTCAACTTGACGCCAGCAACCTGGAAGAGCTGAGCTCGTCGCTGGAGGGCGGCCTCTTCGAGCCGCAGAAGACCCCGGAACAGCTCGCGATCCTAGGGCGGCTGGAGACGATGCTGGCCCTCGTCGAAGGCTGGGTAGACGACGTCGTAACCCAGGCCACCGCCCAATGGATGCCCTCGGCACCTGCGCTCGCGGAGGCCGTACGCCGCGCACGCGCGACCGGCGGTCCGGCCGAGGAGACCTTCGCCACGCTTGTGGGACTCGAGCTACGGCCACGTCGGATGCGCGATGCTGCCAATCTGTGGGCCGCGTTGCGCGATGCCCGCAACGTCGAGGGCCGTGACGCGGTCTGGTCTCATCCGGACCTCGTTCCGACATCGGCTGATCTTGATGATCCTCTGGGGTTTGTCGCCGGTGAGGCACGAGCCGATGGCGCGGAAACCGCGGCCTTCGATGCTGCCCTGGAGGAGCTGCTCAAGAGCGGCCGAACCGAGGTTGAGAGCACCGAGGACGAGAACGCCGAAGGCGAGAACACGAAAGACGAGAACACCGAAGGCGACGAGGATCGCAACAGCTGATCCGACGGCGGACCTGCAGGACAGCTGCCGTCGCACCCTCGAGGTTTGGTCGGCGCCCGGTCGTAAGCAAGATCAATTGCGGCGCCATTACCTTGAACATCTTGCGAACCGGGCTGACGGCTGGTCGCGAGCCTGCGCTGGAGCCCATCTGACTGCGAGCTCCCTGATCTGCGCGCCGGCCGACGGCGAGGTTCTGCTGACGCTCCACCGGCGGATCGGACGCTGGCTGCAGACTGGTGGTCACATCGAGCCCACTGACCGCACCTTGGAAGCTGCCGCCCTTCGGGAGGCCTACGAGGAGAGTGGACTTGTCGAACTTGCGCTCGATCCGAACCCGCTACTGCTCTCCAAGCACGAGGTCCCCTGCGGTTCGGTCCGGCACACATACCACCTCGACGTGCAGTACCTCGTACGTGCGAATCACCCACTCACGCCGGGCAATTGCCCGGAATCGCTCGATATCCGGTGGTTTCCCCATGATCAACTGCCCGAGGTGGACCGCTCGGTGAGCGCGCTGGTACGCGCGGCGAGCGTACGGCTCGGCTGGTAGCCGGAATCCGCTGAACGCTAGCCGGCCGCAGCAACCGGTGCCGGCGGTCCGGACACGACACCTAGCTGTCGCATGAGCGCCATGTCGTCGCGAATCCCCCAGTGATCGGCGATCTTGCCGTCCCTGAATCGCGCGATGTGGACGTAGTCCATAGCGACCTCGCGGTTTGTGGGCGGAATGCCAAGAAGACTGCCCGTGTGTCGACCGTGGAGAGTGCAGTAGACGACCACGGTGTCGCCCTCACCAATGACCTGGTGGATCTCCCAGTACTGGTCACTGAACACCGATCCGAGCCAGAGCGTCGTCTGCTGGGCGCCAGCAAGCCCTTGCAGCTCGTCAGGGCGGGCACTGTGATCGATTCCGTCCTCGGCGATCACTGCCGCGAGGCGATCGACGTCGCCACTCGGAATGATCTCCTCCCAGAGTCGACGCGCCTTGGCCTTGAGTTCCTCGACCATGATGAGTCCTCTCGCTATGATTGAATAGAATGATACTAAATTGATGTCAGGAGTATTCCACTCAATGGAACCATCCGTCAAGCCTCGTCGAAAGTACGATTCGCGACGCCGTCGTGAGCAGGCAAGCCAGACGCGTCGCGACATCGAAGCTGGAGCCAACAAGCTCTTCCGCGAACGCGGGTACGTCGGGACGTCCATGCCGGCGATCGCTTCTGAAGCTGGCGTCGTTGTCGAGACGATCTACCGGTCGTTCGGAAGCAAGGCCCGGTTGTTCAAAGCCGTCCTGGAGGCAGCACTGGCCGGAGGATCAGAACGAGCCGAGGCTCCGCCTGAGGAGCGCCCGGCAATTCGCGCCGTCATAGCCGAGCGCAATCCACACCGGAAGCTCGAGCTCTATGCGGCCACCCAGCCGGGAGTTCATGGCAGATCAGGTCCGCTGTATCGCGTGCTGGTTAGCGCCGCTGACAGTGATCCTGAATTGCGCGAGGTCTTGGACGGCCTGGAGGCAAGGCGCCTGCAAGGTCTTGGAGCGCTGGCCTCCCAACTCGGGGAGAATCACGCTCTGCGCTCGGATCTGTCAGTAGAGCAGGCACGAGACATCATTTGGACGCTTTGCTCTACTCCTGTACACGATCTGCTGGTTCGCCGGCGCGGCTGGACCTCGGAAGGCTACCGAGATTGGCTCACCGCCGCCTTGCAGCGCGAGCTGCTCGAGGACGGTGTCTCAGAACCCACTGGCTCAGGGTGAAACGCACCTCAGCTCCCCGCAAGCCTTACGGGAACGCCGATGGCGATCCACGTCGCCGCAGCCATTCATCGGCCACCCGCAGGTGAATGGCCCGCCAACAACGCTCTGGTCTCCTCCCAACCCTCAAGACCAGGGTCGAGCCGACCGACGTCCCTCGGGGTTCGCAGTCGGTGCCACGAAGGCGTGAGCGTCCATCGGCTCCGGCGCGGGGCGGTGGCGCTGAGCCGTGTCAAGGGGTTGTCGTCGAGATCGAATGCGTCGTCGGGGATCCAGTCGGCCAGCGGCAGTGAGACTCCGATCGCGACGCAGCCGGATCCGGTGAGCTCCGGTGCGATCCCGATGTCCGTACGGTGCAGCACCTTGAACAACTTGGCGAGAACCAGGCCGGGGAGGTCTGGCACATCGGCTGGCACCACGACAAGTTCATCGGCCTGCCCGCTCAACTGGCGCGCCAACGCAGGCACCGTGATGTCGGGAGGCAAGTGCAAGGCTTCCGGCCAGAGCATCTCGGCCACCGCAGCTGGGCCGGCGATTCCCGATCTGACCTCGATCAGGTCGGCTACCACCTCGTAGGAGTCGAGCAGGCATGCTTCAGCAAAAGCGCTCGGGTCAACGCCCTCCGGCGCCGCTCGTGCGGCGTCATAACGCGCCAGCACGACTGCCACGCGACGACGAGCCCCAGGCTCAATCGGCATCGGATCCATCCGCTGTTCGGCCCTCTCCTGCGAGATAGCCCTCTAGGTATCCCTTGGCCTTCTCAGCCGCCGGATACCTGCTGACCAGACTCCAGAAACGATCGGAGTGCGTCGGCTCCACAAGGTGGGCTAGTTCATGAAGCAGTACGTAGTCAACGACCCAGGCCGGCATGGACTGCAACCGATGAGACAGCCTGATCAGGCCAGTGCTCGGCGTACACGAGCCCCAGCGCTGTTGTTGGTTGGTCACCCAGAAAACGCCAGCTGGTTCGGGCACCTCGTCAAGAGCCGGTGCCAGGTAGGTCGTCGCGAGGTCCTGGGCCCGTGCGGCAAGCGCGTCGTCGCCCTTTGGGGCCGACGTGCGCGCCTCGCGCGCGAGGACCTTTTCGACCATGTCTCGGACGAACGTCTGCTCGTCTGCCTTGGACATGCGTTGTGGAATCAGAACGACAATGGTGTCGCGTTCTCGGTACGCGGTCACGGTGCGAGTACGACGACTACTCCGTCGCACCTCCACCCTCGTGCCGGAAGCATCGCCTAATCGCTGCCCCGTTTTGGCACTGGTTGGCCGCCGAGCCCTGCGGGTTTGCCCAGTCTTGGCCCTTGACTCGGGCAGCGGCAGTCGTGGCTGACTCACGATGTCCTTTCTTGGCTGGCACGAGCCAACCTACCTGCCGCCTCATCGTCTCGCCCGGGAAGCTTGCACGGTTTTCGAGCAGTCTGCGCACGTAGCAACTCGTGCTGAGCGACCGCAAGCCACGTGCACGTGAGTTTCTGCAACCGCGTCGACCTGAAAGGGCGCCGAAGCCTGAATCAACACTTGAGAGTGGGATATATATAGCCAGGAAATGTAGACCAGACCACTAGTGTCAGAGGTTTCCACAAAGGCCACGCCTGGACATCAGGCGATCACGAGTTCGGTCCACAAACGATCAGAGCAGTGCACATCGTTTCCACACTGTTGTCCACATTCGGTGGAAAGTGGAATTTTTCGAACCGTTTGACGGGGACCTCGGCCGCGGATAGCGTTCCGAGCACGAAACCTCCAGATGGTCGGCACGCTCGCAGGGGAAGGCTAGCGGTACCGATGTCCCTGGAGGTTTCGTCTTTCTTTCCCAACGCTCTTTTCCACGGTCTGCCAGCGCTCGCTGCCCGCTCGCGTAGAGTTACGGGCGTCCAAGCGGTCGGGCGTTTGCCGCCGTAACGGTTGCCCCCCAACTGTGGCTGTTCAACGGTCGGTAACGTCGCGCGAGGTCCCGCAGCTGTGACCAGCGTGCGGACGAACAGCGAAACAAGGAGAAAGTCATGGCGGAGACGTACAGCGGCGAGTTCTACTGCGTGAAGTGCAAGGCGAAGCGCGAGGCCTCGGGCGAGGTGCACGTCAACGACAAGGGCACCCGGATGGCCAAGGCCAAGTGCCCGGTGTGCGGCACGAACCTCAACCGCATCCTCGGCAGGGTCTAGCACACCACACAGAGCAACCCATCAGGGACGGTCGCCAGCGGCCGTCCCTGATGCATGTCCCGCACCGGCTCAGACTGAAAGCGCGTAGGGGCAAGGATCGAGTCGATGAACCTCCGAATTTCGGCTGTGGATAGCGCGTGAGCAGGCGCCGGCTGGTCCCAGACTGGCCCAGTGAAGACCGCGAGATCCCGATCGACGTCGCATTCACTGCTCAATCATCCTCAGCTGATGCCGTACGCACCGGTCATCCAGCGCGCGAACGACGAGGTCCAAGTGGGCGTTGATCCTGACACCGCCTTGGTTTTCCGAGGCCCGGGCTTCGGCGCCATGCTGGATCTGCTGGACGGCTCGCAGCCGATGAGTGCGGTGCGGCGCGGTGCCCAGGCTGCTGGGCTGACGACCGCCCAGGTAAGCGGTGCATTGGAGGCATTGGCCGCGGCCGGCCTGATATGCGAACGTGGCACGGCGGCGTACTCAGCGTCCTTGACTCGGCTGAAGGTCAAGCTTCTCGGTGCCGGATCCGTGGGCTATCAGCTCGCGAGACTACTGGCGGCCAGCGGGCTCGGCACTCTGTACGTCTACGACGACGAGCCGCCCGATCTGGCGTTGTATCCCGCAGCAGGTGTCCTGGCCTCACGATCGGAGGCACTGCACTCCGCACTCAGCGGCCGCGACACGACCGTGTTTCCGCTCAGCCATTGGTCCAAGCCCGATGCGGGACGGCTGGATCTCACCATCGTGGCGTGCGACCAACCCGAATTCGATCGAGTTATCACTGATCATCTGGTACGGAATGATCAGCCCCATCTGGTCCTTCGCTGCTGGGGCAACGGGGTAAGTGTGGGACCGCTGGTCGTCGCCGGTGAGACCTCATGCCTGCGCTGCTGTGATTTGGCTCGCAGCGATGCCGATCCGCAGTGGCCGACTGCGCTCAGGCAACTTTCCCGCGTGCATATAGCCTCGCCACCTGCGCTACTCGCCTGGGCCGCGTCGGTGGCCGCGGCTCAGGCACTGGCGTATCTGCATGGCGACCTCCCCGAAGCGGCTGGCGCGACTCTTGAGCTTGGTTGGCCGAACTTTGTCACACGGTTGCGTCGATGGCCTCCTCATCCCAGCTGCGGTTGCGGTTGGCTGAGCCAGACAGAATGGGGGCCATGAGCGACCAGCCGACCAATCCAACCAATGGGGCGGAGCGGCGGCTGCCCGGTGGGACGGATGGCAGTTCGCTCGCTCGTTCAACGTTCCGACGTGGTGCAAAGCTGGCCTCACTGCCGCTCGGCTTCGCGGGCCGCGCGACGCTCGGCCTGGGCAAGCGATTGGGCGGAGCGCCCGCCGAAGAGGTGAGTGAGCAGCTGCAGCAGCGGGCTGCTGAGCAACTCTTCCGAGTTCTCGGCGAGCTCAAGGGCGGGGCGATGAAGTTCGGGCAGGCGCTCAGCTTGTTTGAGTCGGTGTTGCCTGAGGAGGTTGCGGCGCCGTACCGGGCACATCTGTCGAGGCTCCAGGACGCTGCGCCGCCAATGCCGACCTCGAGGGTGCACGCGGTCATGGCTCGGGAGTTCGGCTCGCGCTGGCGTGACTCGTTCATTGATTTCGACCCGCTTCCGGCGGCGGCCGCATCGATCGGTCAGGTGCATCAGGCCACGTGGTCCGATGGACGTACGGTCGCGGTGAAGGTTCAATATCCCGGGGCCGATGAGGCGCTCCGCTCCGACCTGCGGCAGATCGGGCGACTTTCGAAAGTGTTTGCGCCGCTCGCCGGGGGTATGGACGTGAGTTCTCTGGTGGACGAGCTCACCGCCCGGGTTAGCGAAGAGCTCGACTACACCCTCGAGGCAGGCTCCCAGCAACAGGCGGCCGAGGGCTTTGCAGGGAGCAGGGAGTTCTGCGTACCGCCAGTCCTTGCAAGCACGCCAAAGGTCATGGTGAGTGAGTGGGTCGAAGGTGCGCAGCTCTCCTCTGCCGCAAATCTGTCCGACCGGAAGCGCAACGCGGCCGCTCTGCAGTACGTGCGATTCCTCTTCGCGGGGCCCAGTGTCGCTGGACTGTTACATGCGGATCCGCACCCTGGAAACTTCAAGCTCATGAAGGACGGCCGACTCGGCGTTGTTGACTTCGGGCTGGTCGCGCGGCTACCCGACGGTCTTCCGCCAGCCATGGGCCGGATTCTGCGGATTGCGCAGCAGGGCGATGCGCATCACGTGGCTGAGGGATTGCGGCAGGAGGGCTTTGTTGCCTCCGACATTGACGCCGAGGATCTGCTCGACTATCTGAGTCCGTTCGTGGAGCCCGCCGCCGTACCGCAGTTCCAATTCAACCGCGACTGGATGCGCGAGCAATTCATCCGCGTACGTGACCCGCACGCATCGGGCGGAGTTGCGATGAAGCTGAATCTGCCGCCCAGCTACCTGCTCATCCATCGGGTGTGGCTGGGAGGTCTGGCAGTCCTTTCGCAGCTCAACGCGCGCGCAGCGTTTGGCAAGGTACTTGAGGAGTTTCTCCCCGGCTACGCCTATGAATAGCGCTGCTCGCGCAATGCCGACGCTCTCAGAGGTTTGTTTGACGTAATTGCGTCCGACGACAAGGAACGGCTTGCATCATCAACGCGCGGCACAGCGTGGGGGCTAGGTCGCGGGCATGCACTTGGCCGGGGTAGCCAGGACTCCACTGTCGACCCGAAGGGGAGCCTCAAGGCTGTGCCGCGTATTGATGATGCAAGCCACTTCTTAGCTGCGAGCGTCGATATACGCGAGCAGCTCTCAAACATCGACGATGCTATCGGGACACAGCTTTGTGGTACGGGAGAATCGCCGTAAGCGTTTCGCCGGGTCACCCCACCACGTGTCATGCTGCGGCCTCGTCCTTCGCCGCCGGGGCAAATGGCTCGGCGACCGGGTACTTCCTGGGACGACCCCTTGGCCGCTTGTGTGCCACGACCACGCCGGCCACAAACAGCTGACCGCCCCAAACTCCCCAAGGCTCGCGCCGCTTCAGCGCACCGGCCAGGCACGCCTCACGGACCGGGCACTCCGCACACAGCGCCTTGGCCACTTCCACATCGGCAGGTGCCTCAGCGAAGAACAGGTCCGGATTCACCAATCGGCAGGGCAGCTCGGCGACGCCCAACCGCCCCCTCCTGGGAACGACCATCGGGCCACCTCCTGCGTCATACATGTCGGCCTACTTTTCTGATCATGAGGTGCCCTGGTACTGGGCTCCTCGAATCTGGCCGGGAAACACGAAGGCCGTGAATCCCGGTTGTCTGGGAGCCACGGCCCTGGAGGCGGTCGGTGTGATTTACACCGGCGGACTACAGGAAGGTGGCCCCAAGCTGGTCGAGAACTTGCGATCGGTGACGTCGTACGCGCCAAATCCGGCGATACGTCCGCCTTGTGCAGCGATGCCCTGAGGGCACATTTCACCCTTGCCGCGCCAGCTGGTTTCATTCGTCATCGGATGGCCGACATGCGAATGCAGCCTGCCGTCGGAGAGCTCCGCAACGACTGGCACAGCCGGCATGAGCGCACGCTGGGGAATCTGGAGCTCAGGCATGGTCACTTGAACCGTGCGTGAGCGAACTTTGCGTACGCCGCTGGTCCGAACGATGTCCACGAACTCCTCCTCTCGCGCGTCCAGGCTGGCGATTCTGAATTGCAATCAAAGATTACGATCCACAATCGCAATCAAAGATTCCAGGGCGGCCTCCTGCTCGGCAGAGCAAAAGGTCCTCGTCAACCCTAGGGGAGTATCGCAAACCGATGCAAATACATTTTTTTTGAAACGCCTACTCACATCGCGCTTTTTTGAACCCGCCCAGCTCGCAGTCGGGAGATCTCACGCTGATGATCTCGTGTGGTTGCCCTCGGCGGCGATGATCGCCAGCAGATGTTCGCCATATTTGTCGGCCTTGGTCCGCCCCAGGCCCTGCACCTTGATCAAATCGACGATGCTGCGTGGCCGCGCCTCGGCGATGGCGACCAGCGTGGCGTCGGTGAACACGCAGTACGCGGGGAGCTTCTGCTCGGCCGCTTCCTGGCGCCGCCACTCTTTCAGCAAGGTCATCGTGCGGTCGTCGTAGGTGGCCGGGCAATCAAGATGCCTGCCGATCTTGCGTTCTGCCGCCGCCGTCAGCGATCGGCCACAAGATCGGCAGTGCAACGACAGTGCAGAATGGCGGCTCCGCCGTGGCGATCCCGCACGCTTGGTCGGCTCCCGGAGTGAATCGGGTAGCACCGACTCGAGGAAGCGTGACGGCGGACGCGGGTGGCCATTGCCATTTCGGGTTCTCGACCAGGAGACATGGAGCAGTCGGCGCGCGCGGGTCACGCCGACGTAGAGCAGCCGCTGTTCCTCACTGATCTGCTGTGGCGAGCTGGCGAGGACGAACGGCAACGAACCCTCGTGAATTCCCAACAGCGCCACTGCATCCCACTCCAAGCCCTTCGCCGAATGCAGTGTGCAGACCGTCACGCCCTGCCCGACGGGGACATGTTGCGCCTCGGCGCGGCGGTCCAGCTCGGCTGAAAGATCTTGCAGAGTAAGGGATTCTCGGTGAACATCAGATCGAGTGTCGGCGTCGTTGGCCTCGGCCTCCATGTCCTCGGCAACGCTGAGCAATGCCGCCAGCGACTCCCACCGCTCGCGTACCGCGCCGCCGCCGTCCGGTGGCTGCCGAGTCCAGCCCAGGCTGATGAGCACCTCCATCATCTGCTCTACTGCACTCCCCTGCCCCGCACCGATCAGGTCGCGGGCCGTGGTGCGCAGCATCAGCAAAGCCTGCCGAACCTCTGGCCGCTCATAGAAGCGCTCCCCGCCGCGCACCAAGTATGGGATGTTGCGGTCGGCCAGCGCCTGCTCGATTGCCGGTGACTGCGCGTTGATGCGGAAGAGCACAGCCATGTCCCGGAAGTCGATCCCAGCCGCGGCCTGCTGGGCCAGCCAGTCGCCGACGCCGCCAGCCTCCGCAGATTCGTCGGGTGATTCGACGAATTCCACCTCAGGCCCCGCCGGCTGCTGGGCCTGGAGAATGACCGGGTGGAACCCGCCGCTCGGCACCATCTCCCCATTGCCAGGGGTTGACATGATCGAGTTCGCACATCGCACCACCTGCGGCGTCGAGCGGTAGTCGCGTACCAACCTGATCACCGTCGCCTTGGGAAAGCGCTGACCGAAACCGGTGAGATAGCCGGCTTGCGCGCCGGCGAAGGAATGGATGGTCTGTGCCGGATCACCAACTACGCACAACTCCGCTCGGTCACCGCGCCACAGAGTGAGCAGTGCCTCTTGCAGCGGGCTGACGTCTTGATACTCGTCGACCACCAGATGCCGATAAGTCCGTCGGATCGTTTCTGCGATCTCCGGGTGGTCCGACATCAGTGCGGCGGCACATAGCAGGATGTCTTCGAAATCGATCCGGGCCCGGTCGCGCTTGGCGTCCTCGTACGCAGCGAAGACCCGTGAGACAGTCTCGGCATCGTAGGAGGCGATGTGTCGGTTGTGCTGCCCCGCCAACCGCGGATAGTCCTCGGCGCCGACGTTGCTGACCTTGGCCCACGAGATCTCAGAAACCAAGTCACGCAAACCTGGCGTGTCGACCCTGACTCGGAGCCGGCTGGCGGCCTCGGCGACCAGGCCCATCCGGTTGTCCAGCACGTGTGGCAGCTCGCCGCCGTATACCTGCGGCCAGAAGTACTGCGCTTGACGCAGGGCGGCCGAATGGAACGTGCGGGCCTGGACGCCGCGGGCGCCCAACCCCTGCAATCGGCTGCGCAACTCCCCCGCAGCCCGCGTGGTGAACGTCACTGCCAGCACCGACGTGGGGTTGTAGACACCGCTTGCGACGCCGTATGCGATGCGATACGTGATCGCCCGGGTCTTGCCGGTGCCCGCTCCAGCGATCACCGCGACCGGCCCGCTCAGCGCTGTCGCGACCTGTCGCTGCTCGGGGTCAAGATCATCAAGCAGCGCGTCGGGCGAGACCGGCGATCGGGTCGGGGCTGTGGACACAGGGACACCATAAGGGCCCTTGCCGACATCCAGGGGTTGATCGCCGCGTCAGCGGATAGGCGAGCTCGATCTGGATGACGCTGGCATCGCGCTCCATAGTTTCGGAAGCTGCCCGCGCAATATTTGATTGCTTGCTCCGCTCGCGAGGATCGCGCTGTGGAGCCGCTGCCTTCCTCTCTCACTCGCAGACGAAAACCGTGTCTGCTCGTTCGTTCGTCCAGGACAGCGCCGCGCGATCTCGGCGCGCGTGGAGCCCGCGTACCTCGTCGGAGAGCTTGATGCAGGCGAGTGCCGAGCTAGCGTCGTTGGTGGAGGCGTTC
>Ga0075418_10001245_pt1 | contig 28744 bp, 29 predicted proteins | sample SoiMetdeltSBSDD2_FD_81776 | JGI IMG/M metagenome (GOLD analysis project Ga0075418, IMG submission 81776) | Bulk soil microbial communities from a Populus tree surrounding site in Tennessee, USA - Soil MetaG P. deltoides SBSDD2 | ecosystem: Environmental > Terrestrial > Soil > Tree plantation... | reverse complement strand
TCTCGGGATGGAACTGCACGCCGTGCACGGGATGCGTCTTGTGCTGCAGACCCATGATCAGACCGTCGCTGGACTTGGCCGTGACGATCAGATCGCCCGGCAGCCCCTTGCGCTCGACGATCAGCGAATGATAGCGCGTTACCTCGAAGCCCTTGGGCAGAGACTTGAAAAGGCCTTTGCCAGTGTTGGTGATCTTGGACAGCTTGCCGTGCATCAGCACCGGAGCCCGCTTGACGACGCCGCCGTACGCCTGGCCGATCGCCTGATGGCCAAGGCAGACGCCGAGCAGCGGGACGGTCGGCCCGGCCTTCTCAATCAGCTCCAGGCAGATGCCGGCTTCGTTGGGCGTGCAGGGCCCAGGCGACAGCACGATGCCTTTGGGCTTCAGCTTGAGGACGCCCGCCACGCTAATCTTGTCATTGCGGAAGACCTGGCACGGCGCTCCGAGCTCGCCCAGGAAGTGGACGAGATTGTAGGTAAAGCTGTCGTAGTTATCGATCAGGACCAGCATGGGAACGGTTTAGGGGAGCAGCGCTGCACAGGTCAAGGCTGACGGCTACCGGGTGCTAGTCGGGCAGTCGCTTGGGCATCATGAACATGCGCAGTTGGCCCAGCCCGGGTCCGACCTTGCCCCACTCGTCCACGTCGAAATCGAGCACGGCCAAGCCGGCGGTCGGAAACTTGGCGGCCAGCGCCTGCATCAGCTTGGGTGCCCCGCAACCGGCCAGCTCAATGGACAGCCCGTGCATACCGGGGTCGTGGCCGACGATCATGACATGGCGCACCTTTGCTTCGATCTTGCGCACCCGCGCCAGGAGTTGGGAGGCCGGCGCCAGGTAGAAGCCATCCTGGTAGACAACCCTCGGATCGCTTTTGAGATACGGCAGCACCAGATCGAGTGTCTGGCGCGTACGCACCGCGGGCGAGCACAAGATCAGCTCCGGCTGGACGTCATGTTCGGCCATGAAGGCGCCCATGCGCGGGGCGGCGGCCTCTCCCCTGGGCGCCAGCGGGCGATTGAAATCCTTGAGGTCCGGATCGTCCCAGCTGGATTTGGCGTGGCGAAACAGCGAAAGGGTGAGCATTTGCGCACCATAGCTCAATTCATGCCTCGCACTGCAGCAAGCGGCGCCACGGAGTGGCAAAAAAGAACCGCGCGCACGCGAAAGTGGAAAAACGCCACACCAACATTGACCTGCCCATATTGGTCCATACAACGCCTGCCCGCTGCACGACCCGGCGCATGTCCCGGCGAGCGGCGGATTATGCGGTCAAATTGGGGGTTTGCATGTGGTCATGGATTGGCGCGGCGGGTCTCGCCGCGGCGGTGGCACTTCCTCTTGCCTTCTCGGTTGACGCCTTGGCGCTCGATGAGGCGAAGGACGAGAAGGCGCAGCTCGAGGCGTGCGAGAAGGACATTTGCACGCTTCTGGTCAAGAAGGAGGCGTCGTCGAGCAACCTGCAGTGCAATCTGCAGAAGACCTGGGCCAGCAAGAAGATCAAGCAGGGCGTGGAAGAAAAGAAACTATCCTGGTCGCTCGGCGATCTGCGCTGCGGCGTCAAGCTGGATACCAGCCGCCAGGACATGGTCGACGCGCTGACCAAGCCCGAGTTCGAGTTGAAGTTGGCGACGCACGCCGTCAAGTGCGAGGTCGAGCGCGAAAAGGAAGTGCTCAACATCAGCGTCAACATCGCCCCGCGCATCCAGTTCAAGGACGGCAAGGCCGTGAAGGCCTGGATGGGCGTCGGCGAGATCCAAGCGCCAACGGTGGTGAAGGGTGCGATCTGGTCGGCGGCGCAGCTGGAGGACACCTTCGGCGTGGTGCATGGCGACCTGATCAAGGAGATCAACCGGTTCGTCTACGAGCGCTGCCCCAAAGAGGTGAAGTGAGCGCTCTCTAGCGTACCCTTGGCGGGCGCGGGCTCACCGCGCCCGCGTCGGCGCAAAATCCAGATGTGCACCGCCGTCGACAAGCAGCGTCTCGCCGGTGACATGACGCGCTGCATCCGAAATGAAGAACAGCGCCGCAGCGGCGATGTCGTCCGCCTTGGCTGCGACCTGCAGCGGCGTCGACTTCGCCACATTGTCCCGCACGCGCTGAGCCTTCTCCTCGCCGAATACGCTGCTGAACCAGCGCGTGTCGATGAAGCCTGGACAAATCGCGTTGACGCGGATTTTGGGCGCCAGCGCCCTTGCCAGCGACAGCACCATGGTATTGAGCGCACCTTTGGAAGCGGCATAGGCGACGGAGGACCCGACGCCGGTCACCGCCGAGATGGACGAGGTCATCAACACGCTCGGACGCTCGGCTGCTTCCAGGAGCGGCCGGCAGGCGCGCAGCATCTGGAACGGACCAACCGTGTTCACCGCATACAGGTGCAGGAAGTCGTCCTTCGCTAGTCCCTCCAGATTAGCGTGGTTGTGCACGTGCTTGGTGATGCCGGCATTGTTAACCAAGGCATCAAGTCGGCCGAACCGGGCCGCGGCCTCGGCGATCCGCCGGCAGTCGGGATCATCGGCAACGTCGCCCTGGGCGATGTCGACCTCGGCACCGGCGGCACGCACCACATCCGCCGTCGCTTCGGCCTCCTTGCGGCTCTTGGAATAGTTGAGCAGCACAGCCTTGGCTCCGCGCCTGGCCGCACCCACGGCGCTGGCCGCCCCGAGACCGGTAGCTGAGCCGGTCACCAGAATGATCCGCCCGTCGAAATCGCCCATGTGACAGTCCCTTAGCCCAGCCGATGGCCAGGTGATAGCTGCGCCCTCCCCAGATATCCAGCCGTGCAACCCCTCGCCGCACGCCGGTAGCCACAAAGCTGCCAAGGATCGGGCCATTCTGGTGCAGCAATCGAATCGCGCAAAAGAGGCTGCCCCCCAAAGTGCTTAGCTTGGCCCGATCCCATAGGCACCTGCTCGCTCGGCTGGGCGCTGCCGGGCTCGTGATGGTCAGTACCGCAGCTCTGGCTCAGGAGCGGCTGGTCATGCCTTATACCTGCTCCGCTCACGCAGGCCGCGTCGAACTCGCACCCTCGCGCGAAGAGTCTTATCGCATCTATGGCCAGCGCGAGGAGCGACCCTACACGGTGTGCTCGCCAATCAATCCCAACGCCTGCCGCACCTGGCTGCTGCATCGCTTCGATCTCGACTGCGGGGGCACGCGCGTTGGCTGGATATCTGTCGTGGAAGCGGCGTCCGAACAGAGCACCCGGCGCGCCTGGGTCGAGGACGGCCGTCTGCGCATGCGGATGAACCAGTACTGGAGCCGCGACCTGGGGCCAGATGACGATCCATGTCCGCGCTGGCGCCGGCGCGGTCCCTACGGCCAGGACTGCGCCGACGGCGGCTTCCAGCGTCGCGGTCCTGTAGTGGAGATGCCGGCCGGCTTCGCTCCGGCGTTCGGTCTGCCCATCCGCTTTGTCGGCTCGGACGTGCCGCCGATGCCCGCCGACCCGCGCTTTAGCGCCGAAGCGCCGAGCAGAAGCGGGCCGGCATGGACGGCACGAGTCGAGCCGCCGCGCGACATGCCTGCGCGTGACATGCCCTACCGGGACATGGCATCTCGCGACATGGGGTCTCGCGACATGACTGCCCGCGACATGACCTCGCGTGACATGACCTCGCGTGACATGACCTCGCGTGACATGACCTCGCGTGACATGGCCGCTCGCGACATGCCGGTGCGCGAGCCTGTCGGCAAAGAGCCGCTCGCCAAGGATCCGCCGGCCAAGGTTCCACAGGTCGCTGGCTCAAGCTCAACGACTTCCGCTTCGGGCACGGCCAAAGCGCCGGTGCGGCCGGTCGCGCCCGCGGAAACCGCTGTCGAGAGCAGTGCGCTTGAGCAGGCCAAGCCCAAGCCGCCAGAACCGGCGCGCGAAGCTGCACCTGCCGATCCGACCAAGACCTCCGGGGTCGGCACCGGCAGCATTGTGCCGAAGATCATCAATCGCCCGGCCACCGAACAGGCGTCGCCAGGCAACGGCATGGTCTCCAAGCCGACCACGCCCTATGTGGAGAAGGTGCCTGAGCCGGTAGCTGTCAGAGTTACCGAGGCGAAGCCGGCCAGCGAACCGAGCGCCACGCCCAAGCCGATCGTCACCTCCAGCGCCAAACCGAACACCGTGTCGGAACCCGGACCGGGCACCTCGATGTTCAACGCGCTGGCGCCGTCCGCAACCACGCAGGCGCTGGTCGGCTTTGCCGGCCTGGTGGCGGTCGCGCTCGGCCTGTTCGCCTGGACGCGCCACCGCGAGCAACTCAGTCTGGCCGCGGCCGGAGGCCGCGAGTTCGGCAGTGTCAGCTTCGACACAGGCGATGCGAAGCCGAGCGTGTGGTCGCGTGGACCTGCGTTGGGTCGCCCGCAAGCTGCCAGGCCGACACCACCGCACAAACCCGAGCCGCCCAAAGCCGTCGCCTCGGCGGATGTGCAGGTTCCACGCACTCGTGAAGAGGCCTGCAAGGTGCTGGGCGCCAATCCGGATGCTGGCGAGGCGGCTATCCGCAAGATTGTGGAAGGCCTGCGCCAGAGCTGGCATCCCGACCTCGCAACCAGCGAGGCGGATCGGCAGATGCGCGAGCAACGCACGACGCAGATCAACGTCGCCTGGGACATTCTGTCGGGCAAGCGTCGCCCCGCCTGACGTCGCACACCGAAGGCAGCACTGTTTTTTTGGGGATCCAATCCACCTGCGCTGCGTTGTGCAAGCATTCCCTCGCAGGTTGCAACGCGCGCTCAATGAGCGCGTATTGCGCGCTACTTCGTTCAGTAAATCGCAACCTCATTTTGTGACTGTGGATTACGTAGCCGACGCGTTTGCTTCACCGAAGTCGTCTGACTAGCTTCCGCGCCGACGCGGGGCATTTCGGCAGTGTGTCGGTCAGTGGCGGAACTCTCTGGCGCATCGTCGCGGGAGCTGAAAGAGGGTACATAACATGTCCAATCTCTATGGAGTGCTGGGCGTTTCGAGCAAGGCCGATGCGGCCGCATTGAAGGCCGCGTATCGACGCCTGGCGAAAGCCTCCCATCCGGATCTCAATGCCGGCGATCCCCGCGCCGAGCAGCGCTTCAAGGAAATCAACGTCGCCTACAAGACGCTTGGCGATCCCGAGACGCGAGCGACCTACGATGCGGCGCGAGCAGCCGCGCGGCAGCGCTTGCGCCAAGAGTTGCGGGGCGCGGCCGCCACCATGTCGGCCTCCTTCGTGTTGACGGTGACGTGGGGCTACGTCGCCGCCAAGTGGTGGCTGGGCGTCTAGCGCTCGCACCAGCGACAAGGCAGAATTGGAAGCGCCGCCGCACCTGCGACGGCGCTTTTGCTTTGCGGTGGCGCCATCTGCTTCTCCAGCGCAACACCAAACCTCAGGCGACACGTCCCGTCGGGTTGGCCTGTTGGCGGCCGAGGGGTTCCGGCTAGGATGCCATCCAAGCATCGCAAAACACGTGTTGATGTGCATTGCCCCGATGACCGGCCTTCTGCGGGTGGGCCGCCTAGAGGACTACAATGATGACGCCCTGTATCGCGCCCGCCGCCGACGATCAGGACGCCTACACCTTCGTTGATCACCGAGAAGACCCAGTGGCAATCATCGGGTATGTGGCAAGGCGGCTGGCGCCCGAGCACATGCTGATGGCACGCGTGGATGAGGATCTAGAGCACCTGTTCGCCAACTATCGCGGGCAGGAGCATCGCATCCCGCTGACGCTCTGTTGGCACGATCAGTACGTCGTGATTTCATCGTTGGCTGAGCTCTTGCTGGATGACTACCGGTTCTTTGTGCTCGCGTGGTCGCTCGCCAGTGACACGCATGGGCTGCTGGTCGTGCCCAGCTCGAGTGCGCTTGCCTGGGTGCTGCTACCCGAACACCTCATACCGCTGCAGCTCGGCTTCGATTACTTCGGCAAGATCAAGATCCCCTACCTGAACCAAGAAGATGCCGCTCCTGACTTCGCGCGCGAGAGCGGGGCGCAGAACGAGATGCACGACGCCCTTCGCCAGCTGTTCTCAGGCTTCGTCTCCGGCAAAGCCGATCCCGGGGCATCGGAAGCCCTCGCCAAGGCCGTCGTGACGCACTCAGTCTCGAACGGCTTGTCGCCATTCCTGGCGACGCGTCCGAGGCCGAAATAGTGGCCGAAATCCACAAAGGCATGCAGGAGTTGGTGCAGGATCCCGAGCTGACAGAGGGGCGTCGCGAAATCGACAACGCCTTGCAGGAACTCCGCAAGCTCACCGGCGCACCGCCCGGCAAGCCAACCTAGCAGCGTCGCCGTAGAACATGGGACCACCAGCCTGCGCTCACGACTTGCGTCCGTAATTTAGCAAGCCGGTCGTCGCCTTGGGCGGATGGGCGCGGATGGCATCTTCGTTGGGCTCGGTGCCCCAACCCGGCCGATCCGGCATCACCAGATAGCCGTTTTCGATGACGGGAACATGCGTAACGAGCTCGTCGTCCCAGGCCAGCCGGTCGATATCCGTTTCCATGATGCGCAAGTTCGGTACGGCCGCCGCGAAGTGCGCGTTCATCATCGTGCACGAGTGGCCGTAGAAATTATGCGGCGCCACGTTGACTTCATGCGCCTCAGCGGCGGCTGCAATTTTCATCGACTGCCACAGCCCATTCCAGGGCGTGTCGATGATGGCAACATCCATCGCCTGCTCGCGGAAGTAGGGCAGGAACTCCCGCAGCGACAGCAGCGTCTCGCAGGAGGTAATCGGGTGCGGGCTCTGTCGGCGGATGTAGCCCAGCGCGGACGGGCTGTAGCTGTCGATCTCGATCCAGAATATGTCGAGGTCGGCGATCTCGCGCAGGATCTTCAGGAAGCCTTCGGTCTTGGCGTGGAAGTTGAGGTCGAGCAGGATGTCGACGTCAGGCCCGGCTCCGTCACGCATGGCCTCAAGATGCATGCGCAGATTGCCCAGCACGGTCCGGTCGACGTTCAACTCCGGATAGAACGGTGAGCCAAAGCCCGGTCGCCAGCCCCGCGGCCTGCCATCCTCATAAAGGAAAATGTTGGTCTTGAGCGCGAAGAAGCCCTTCTCGCGCACCTCGCGGCCAGCCGCCTTGACCCCGTCGAGGTCGACGATCGCCGGCTTGTAATGTGCCGAATGGTTGATGCGCCACGTGGCGCAGTGCGACCAGTAGACCGGGATGCGGTCGCGGATTTTGCCGCCGAGCAGTTCGTAGCAGGGCACGCCGAGTGCCTTGGCCTTGGCATCGATAAGCGCATTCTCGATGGCGCCCATGGCCTGCGCCACGATGCCCCCGGCGGCCGGTCGCGTAGCGCAGTACAGCTCGGCATAGATGCGCTCGTGTGCGCTGACCGGCTGCCCCACCACTTTTGTGGCAAGCCGGCCGATTGCCGCCGCCACGCCCGGCGAGCCGAAGCCCTCGTCGAACTCGCTCCAGCCGATGATGCCCGCGTCTGTCGACAGCTTGACGAAATGGTAATTGCGCCAGCCCGCATCGCAGACCAGCGTCTCAATGCCCGTCACCTTCATCGCCTGCTCCTGCACCCGGCTGCACGCTAATTTGCAAGGGAACATGGCCGCGCCGATGCGTGCTGTCGAGTTGCTTGCGCTGGCGGTAGCGGGGCCGTCGATGCCAGATTGCCCCCTCGTGACGTAAATGACATGATGTCTCTGCAGGCGGCGCAATGCCGGCGAGCCAAGACAGGCGAGCGCCCGAATTGGGTGCCGTGAAGGGAGAAATGCCGATATGACAAGGGGCCGCAAACTCAGCACCGTTGCCGCTGCCGGAACGCTCTCGCTATGCGCAAGCCTGGCGTGCGCCCAGGACGTCAAGCTGCCCGAATCCATGACCTTCACGGCCTACGATACCGGCTCTTCCGGCTTCAATATCGCGGTTGCTGTCGGCAAGGCACTGAAGGACAGGCACGGCTCGGATGTGCGCGTGCTGCCGGCCGGCAACGACGTTGCCCGCCTGGCGCCGCTGAAAGCCAACCGCGCGCAGGTGTCCGCCATGGGCATCGGCACCTACTTCGCGCAAGAGAGCGTGTTTGAGTTCGCCGTCAAGGAGTGGGGACCGCAGCCACTGCGGCTGGTGCTCTCGGTCACCGACTGCAACGCGGTCTCGCTCGGCGTCGCCAAAGACACCGGCGTCAAAGAGGTCAAAGACTTGAGAGGCAAACGCGTCGGCATGGTGGTCGGTTCACCGGCGCTCAACCAGAACGCCTTCGCCGTGCTGGCGTTCGGCAACCTGACGAAGAACGATGTCAAGTTGGTGGAGTTTTCGGGCTACGGCGCCATGTGGAAGGGCATGGTCAACAATGAGGTCGACGCGGCCATCGCCTCCACCATCTCGGGCCAGGTCAAGGAGGTCGAGACCTCGCCCCGCGGCATCATCTACCCGCCGACGCCGGCCGGCGATAAGGAAGGCTGGGCGCGCATCAACAAGATCGGCCCCTACTACTACCCGCACAAGACGACCTGCGGCGCCGGCATACCGCAGGGCGGCTCCGTCGAGCTGCCGTCCTACCCCTATCCCATCTTCATGGTCTACGCCTCGCAGCCGGCCGATTTGGTCTATAGCCTCGCCAAGGCGATGATCGTCAGCTACGACGCCTACAAGGATGCGGCTCCCGGCAGCGCCGGTCTAGCCGTCGATCGCCAGAACCTGACTTGGGTCATCCCCTATCACGAGGGGACGGTGAAGGCGCTCAAGGAAGCCGGCGCCTGGAAGGCCGAGCACGAGGCCCACAACCAAGCGCTGCTCAAGCGCCAGGACACGCTTGCGGCGGCATGGGCGGCCTACCTCAAGACCAACCCGCCCGACGACAAGGACACCTTCACGAAGGGCTGGATGGCGGCGCGCAATGATGCGCTGAGCAAGATGGGCATGGATCCGATCTTCGAGTAAGCGCGCGGGGTGCATCGGCGGGCTTGGCTCACGACACAGGTGGGCCGGGCCTCGCGAGCCAGCAAGGAGTGTCCCGTGGCGCCACTTGTCGATCCTGCCGCCGCATCCCGCCCGCGCCAGGTCGAGTTCGACGACCCCCACGCGCATTCTGGACCTGCCGAGGCCGAGACCACGCGCGTTCGCACGCTGACGGGCATGTGGCGCTGGCTGCTGATCCTCGCCACTGCTGCCACCATCTTCCTGTGCATCAACCAGCAGTTCACGCTGCGCTTCTTTATCGGCTATACGCAGCTCAACACCGAGTATTTTTATCTACTGATTGCCTGCATGCTCCCCTTCACCTTCCTGATCTTTCCCGTGAGCGACGCCGCCCCGCTCGACCGCGTGCCCTGGTACGACGTCGCCCTGTTTCTCGCGACGCTCGCCGCCTCGGCTTACCTGATGGCCAACGTGCGCAAGGCTGCGGAGCTGGGTTGGGAGTTTGCCGGCGCGCCCATGCCGGTGATCATTGCCGGCTTTGCCCTGTGGGTGCTGCTGATGGAGGGGCTGCGCCGCACCGGCGGCTGGAGCCTGCTGTTCTCCGTGCTGCCCTTCACGGTCTATCCGCTGTTTGCCGACCAGCGCTGGCTGGGACCGCTGCGCGGTCAGCAGTCGACGCTCGAGCAGGCCACCGCCTATCACACGCTGTCCAACGAGAGCGTGCTCGGCATTCCGATCCAGGCTTTCGCCGACACGGTGATCGGCTTCCTGGTGTTCGGCACCGCGCTGATGATGACCGGCGCCGGCAAGTTTTTCATCAATCTGGCTTTCGCGCTGTGCGGCACGTTCCGCGGCGGCGCTGCCAAGGTCGGAATCTTTGCCAGCGGCCTGCTCGGCATGATGTCGGGCAGCATCGTCTCCAACGTGCTGACCGCCGGCACCATGACTATTCCGGTTATGAAACGCACGGGTTTCCGCGCCTCCTATGCGGGGGCCATCGAGGCGTGCGCTTCAACCGGCGCCGTGCTGGCTCCGCCGGTGATGGGCGCCACCGCGTTCGTCATCGCCCAGTTCCTCAACATCAGCTACGCCGAGGTGGCCGTCGCCGCCATTATTCCGGCGCTGCTCTATTACGTCGGTCTGTTCATGCAGGTCGACGCCTATGCCGGGCGCAACAATCTGAAGGGCATCCCGCGTGGCGAATTGCCGAGCATCGCTACGACCCTGAAGGAGGGATGGTACTACGTCTTCGTGATCGCGTTGCTGATCGTCATGCTCTTGCACTTCAAGCGCGAGAGTCACGCGCCGTTCTACGCCACCGCGCTGCTGCTGGTGCTGAACCAGCTCTTCTCCAAGCAGACGCGGTGGACGCTCAACTCCATCCCGCGCTTTCTGGAGGTCAACGGCCGTACCTTCGTCGAGCTGATCGCCATTCTCGCCGGCTGCGGCCTGCTGATCGGCGCCTTCTCCATGACCGGCGTGGTCTCCTCGCTGGCCAACGACCTGCTGCGTCTCGCCGGCAACAACGTGTTCCTGCTGCTTGCGATGTGCGCCGTCACCAGCCTGGTACTGGGCCTCGGGCTCACCACTACTGCCTGCTACATCTTCCTCGCCATCCTGGTCGCCCCGGCACTCGAGAAGCTCGGCTTGAACAAGATGGCGGTGCACATGTTCATCTTCTACTGGGGCATGCTCTCGTCCATCACACCACCGGTAGCCATTGCTTCGTTTGCCGCCGCCGGCATTGCCGGCGCTCCAGCCATGAAAACGGGCTGGGAGAGCATGCGGGTCGGCAGCATCATCTATTTCATTCCGTTCTTCTTCGTGCTCGCTCCCTCGCTACTCCTGCAGGGTGACAACCCCTACCTTGAGGCGGTCGGGCTTACAGTGCTTGCCATCGCCGGCACGCTGTGCATCTGCGGCGGTATTCAGGGCTTTCAGGCCGGCATCGGTGACTTGCGCCGGGCCGGCCTGCTGGAATGGCCGCTGCGCATCCTTCTCATCGTCGGCGGCTTCATCCTGGCGACACCCGGCGGTGGCATCCTGCCGTTCTCGCAACTGCAAGTGACCGCAACCGGCTTGGCCCTGGTGGTGCCGGTGCTGGTGCTCGGCATGGTCCTGGTGCGGCGTGGCGAGCCAGCCCAGCTACGCGCCGCCGGCACCTGAGGCAACGACCTCGCCACGCTAGGCTTGACCTCGTCACCACGAGCACCGGCGGCCGGCCTTGCACCGTGCCGCCGCATGACGCACCGAGGTTACTGTGCGCCCTGCTGGTCCTTCAAACGCCAGAAGGACCACTCCTTGTTCTCGTTGTAGGGTAGCTCGTCGAACCACTCAGGTGACCGCTGCGCGGGAGTGGTGGTGTCGTCCTTGCCGACGGATCTCAGGATGCGCTGAATGTCGGTGAGAACACCGGAGCTCTGCAGGAAGTAGTCGTGACCATACCCGGACACGATCCTGTCAAGCCGCCACCAGCGCTCCCTGCCGGTGGCATCTATGACATGCACATTTTTCACCTCGACCAGCAAGGGCTGGCCGTTGTCGTTGAGCTGGCCAACGCGGCCTGCGCCGCTGCGCAGGATCTTAGACCCCAACAGGGCCGCGTCCGTGAGTGACGCGTAGACCGTAACGCGATCCGCATACGGGGCGATGCGGCGTATTTTCTGGTCGAACACCGGCATGGCCACGTCGGGGGCTGCGAACATGATCTGGCCGATGCGGATCGCCTGCCGCCGGGCAGCACCCTGCCTTTCCGTCTCAAAAACAGACCGCAGCGCACTGAGGGCTCGTAGTGCGGACTGCGAGCCCATGCTGTGCACAAGAATATCGACTGCGTCGATATCGGCGTCGCGCATCAGCAGCTTCATGAACGACTGCAGAAACGGCTCGGCCTGCTCGGCCTGATCCATATCGCCAATGTAGCCGAACATGCTCGCAGCTGAGGGCCAGCTGTACATGTAGACGCGCCCGGGATACCCGGTCGCCGATACGATCTGCGCCACCGTAAACAGGGCGTCCTTGAAGGCCGTGTTGTAACCGTGGATGAACACCAGCGCGCTGCTAATGTTGTCTCCGCTGACGCTCACTCGCCCGGGGCGCGCCCGGTCAACTGCTCCGGTGCGCGTACGGTCCATTCTTCCGGCGGACCTGGTCGGCATCTGCGCGCTCTGCGCCACCTCATCGGCTAGGAACAGCTGATCGCCAAGGTCGGCCTTCTTGGTGGAGTGGAGCAATCGGTACTCTGTAATTTTGCTTTGCCCCAGGTCGCCAGATTTTTTGACCTCGGTCGTGGGCACGGAAACATAGGCGCAGCCCAAGTGCAGCTGGTTGCCCGAAGCATTCTCAAACAGGGCATCGGGATCGGCAATGGGTCCGCCTTTCTGGTTGCCCGCGCTCCTCACTTTGCGGTCGGTGCCGAACAAGACCCGCCGTACCCCGCCGACTTCCTGCGGGCAGGGCCGCGTGCTCACGCGTTCCCAACCGTTTTCATCGAAGGGGAAGTCGGTCATCACGAGATTGGTGACGCCCTGCATCAGCAGTTGCCAGCCTCGGGTCTTCGCATCCGATTGAGCCCCCCGCGAGGACGCGGGTTCGGTCGCAACTACGGGCACCAGAAAGTCCGGTACCTCAAACGACGCTGGGGGCTTCTTGGCATAGCGCACGAACACTCCCTTCAGCCTGTCCTTGGAGGTGAGGACCATGTTGGATGAGATGTACCCGTCTTCATCGCCGCCGGTCTCCCCCTCGGCGGCGAACTCTTCGGATGTCAAATGCAGATGCTTGTAGTTCAGGGACACCTTCATGATGCGATCCCTGAACAGCGCAATCGGCGTGAAGTCGGCCAGCAGATGAATTTCCGGTCCGACCGACACCTTGTTGTCGCTATCCCGGAACTCCTGCCAGTCGCTGTCATTCTCTCCGACAGATTTCTGCGGGGTGCTCCCCACGAATGCCGCGGGCACACGTAGCGTGATCTCGGTGTTGGTCTTCGTGTCCCTGTAGGGCACTGCCTTCAGGTCAGTCCTGGTAACGAATTGTGCGTAAGCATCCTTCAGCTGCTGCCTCTCGCCAGGCGTCAGCGGTCCCACACTCTCGGCAGATTTGTATGCCCTGCGAAACCACGCCACGGCTTTGCTCAGATCGGGGTGAGATGCACGCCCCGCTGTCGCATCGAGGACGCCGAGGGCGATCAGCTGTCTTTGCACCTCGACATCCCTGAGGTCTTCAACGAGGGCAGGACCCATGGAGGCGAATTGAGCCCACCCCTGACCAACGCAGGCCAGCACGAGGACGGCTGCGAGGCTGAGGAGACGCAGAACTGACATAGTGAAACTCCCTCGTAGCAAATGGGTGAATAGCAGGCATGAGCCAAACCAGGGGTTCGGCCCGCAGGTCATTGCGAAAAGTCATACGGGGAACGCAACGGCATGTGGCATTGGCTCCAGATCACAAACCGTGTAGCGCACGCATCGTTGTCTTGTAGGCGCCGAGGACTCCTGTGCCACGACTGGTGACGCAAGGAAAGGTGCAAGCTGGCGAGGCAATGCTTCACAATGCACCTTCGCTGCGCCTGTGTTGCGATCATAGTCGTGGGCAACCACTAAGGGTCGGCCAAGCAAATCACTCGTGCGCGAGCAGCTTGCCCTGCAGCTGCAGGATGCAGCCGTCGATGTTGTGCATGATCTCGTCGATGCTGCGCATCTCGTGCTCGATCTCGGCGAGCGTCGGTGGTCGCGCAGGCGGTTTAGGCTCGGGCTTCCCGTCTAGCATTTTGCCAAAGCCCCAGCGCACGTCGTCGAGGAAGGTGGCAACGCCGCTCGGCTCTGCCTTGCCTTTGCGTGGACGCTTGGCCTTTGCGGCCTTGTATTGTTTGGCAAGAGCGCCGCGCACGAATTTCAGCTCGCGCTTCTTGTGCCGCAATTCCTTCAGCGCTGCCTTGGCCTCGGCAGCCGACGCGACGTTGACGGCGACGGTGGTACCTTCGATTTTCGTGAAGCGCAGCGGAGCAAGTTGCACGGACGAAACCCTTATGCGGCAGCGGTTGGCGCACAATAGCCAAACTGAGAGCCTTGTGCGGGGCGAACAACGCACTCGCATTTGGCGAGCAAATACGGCCTAATTCTCGCCACATGGCGCGCCCAGTAGAGCTGCCACCTGAAGATCGGTCCAGTTGGCGCCAAGGGGGAGCCGGGCGCGCCACATCCACGGAATCGGTCGGTGAGGGAAGGGCAGCGGGGCCGGTGCGCGCGTCTGCGAGCAGGCTGCGTGCCGGGCTGTCACTGTAAGCGCCTCCGGGGGAAGGCCTAGGGCCTGACGTCCCGGCCGGCACACCTGCAACTGAAAAACCCAGGAGAGTACATGAGTAAGCGGCTCATCACCGCCACCGCCGGATTTGCGTTCGGCGCGCTGGCCCTCGGCATGCTGGCAACCGCAGCCGAGGCGCGCCCCCACGAGGGCTACTACGGCTCCCGCTACTCCAATAACTCGTATTCCAACGATGATGGGGGATATGAGCGCAGGCGCACCTATCGCCGCCATGCTGGCAAGCGTTCAGGCAAGCGCTATGCGGCCAAATCCGGCAAGCAGCGCAGCTATGCGCGCCGCGGCGGCTCGTCGCGGTCCGCTTCGGCAGGTTCCTCACGCGGTTGCCTGACACCGGCGGCGCGGGCGCTGCTCGGCCGCATCGAGGCGCAGTTCGGTGCCATGCAGATCATCTCAACCTGCCGGCCAGGTGCGCGCATTGCCGGCTCGGGGCGGATCTCCAAGCACGCCAGCGGCAACGCCGTCGACTTCAATGCCGGCGGCCGCAAGGGTGCGGTGGTGCGCTGGCTGATCGCCAACCACAAGTCGGGCGGCACCATGACATACAGCGGCATGAGCCACATCCACGTCGACATCGGACCGCGCTTCGTGTCCCTCGGCGCCCGCGGCGGCTAGCAGGCTGTCATGCCGGAGCGCGCCTCGGCGCATCCGGGAACCAAGGCGCCACACTACGCGATCCCGGACGTCGCGCAGCGACGACCGGGATGACGGACGTAGGCCGGCTAAGCCGGCACGGCGACCAGCCACAACCCGCGCGCCAGATACGTCACGCTCACGCCGATGGTCACGCGCCGGCTCCACATGCGAAAGCCCTCATCCGTCATGCGGTGCAATATTAGCGCCGCCGTCGAAGTGCCCGCAAACGCCAGGCCGATCGCCACCACATAGGCCCATAGTGGAATGCTTTCATCGAAGGTGGCTGCGAACGAACCGAAGTAGATGATGCGGTAGAAGTGGCCCGCCACCTGCGTCACCGCCTTGGTGGCGACGATCGATTTGCGGTCCATCCGGCTCTTCTGGAAGAACACATCGAGGATATGACCGGCTGCACCGGCGAGCAGTTGCAATAGGATGATGAAGGCGCCGCAGATGTAGGGCGCGCCGGGTCGCGTGATGTCGGGTGTCAGGCGCTTGGGCAGGAAATCGGCGGCGAATGGGATGAGCCCCAGCCCGAGGTAGATCACTGCCTTGCTCGGGATGATCGCCACCGAGCGCAGCGCCAGAAACATCAGCGTCGATCCTATCAGGTAGCGCCACACGATGCTCCAGTCGACGTAGCGCAGCCAGAGCACCGACCGCCACCCGTTGGACGCCATCTGGATGGTGCCGAACAGCATCATGGCCGGCGCAACATCGAGAAACAGCAGCAGCACGCCGAGCAGGATGATGCCGCCCGCCATCCCGAAGATGCCCGAAATGAAGGACGTGACCGCGATGGTCACCGCGATGATGGCGAGAACTGCCGGCGCCATCTGGTCTAGCCGCCGCTCGCCAGTAGCGCCTGCGCCATCTCGCGCACCGTAGCAGGGAACGGACAGGCCTTGTGTGCGACCTTGTCGAGATGCACGGCGGTGATCTCAGTCGCTGCGGCAATCTCGCCGCGCTCCACGTTGTACATGGTGTGCTCGAAGCGGATGCGCTTATCGCTGATTTCCAGCACGCGCGAGCGCACCTCAACAACGTCGCCGGCGAACAGCTCCTGCCGATAGGTAATGTTCTGCTGCACAGCGGCCATGCCGAAGCGATCGGCACGTAGGTAGGACGGCGTCAGGCGGAGCGCGCAGAAGAAACTCCAGCTCGCCTCGTCGAACTTGGAAACGTAGGTGGCGACGTTCATATGGCCAATATGATCGCAGTGGGCGGGATAGACCGCACCCCGATAGGTGACCAAGCCGGCATCCTGGTTTGCCATGTTGCGTCCATCCAATTGTCGCTCCGAACTGTGCCCCGCGCCCTTGCATGGCACAATGCATGCTATTGCATTGCCGCTAGACGCTTATGCCAATGCTCGCTTCGGCGAGCCAGCAGGGACAAGAAAGTCCATGATTGAACTCCAGCCACCCTTCCGACCTGCCACGCGCGGCGATGCCGCGGCGCTCGCCGATCTCGTGCATTTCGCCAGCGAAGGTCTGGCGTTGCACGTATGGACGCGCATCGCCGGCCCTGATGGCGACGCCTGGCAGATCGGCCGCGAGCGGGCTCGCCGCGAGACAGGCAGCTTCTCCTATCGCAACGCCGTCGTGGTCGAAGAACCCGCCGGGCAGGTCACCGCGGCTCTGATCGGCTACGCCCTGCCCGATGCACCGCAGCCCATCTCCCAGGACATGCCACCGATGTTCGTGCCGCTGCAGGAACTGGAGAACCTGGCGCCCGGCACCTGGTATGTGAACGTGCTGGCCGCCTACCCCGACCACCGCGGCAAGGGGCAGGGCCGTGCGCTGCTCGGCATCGCCGACCGCATCGCTGCCAGCGAGACGCGACGGGGCCTTAGCATCATCGTGTGCGACGCAAATTCCGGTGCGCTTCGCCTCTATCAGCGCTGCGGCTATACAGAGCAGGCCCGGCGCAAAAAAGTGAAGGAGGACTGGGTTGCACCCGGCACCGACTGGGTGCTGATGGTGAAGTCCGCGTAAATCGGCACCGAACGGCACGCCCCGCGTTGTAAGGGCAGCCGGTGCTTTCGCCGGCAACGGTAGCAACGGCGCCACGCTCGTCGTAATGTCAGGACCATGACCGACATTCTCACCAAGATCACCACCTACAAGCGCCAGGAGATTGCCGAGGCGCAGGCCGCCCAATCGCTGGAGCAGGTGGAGGCGGCCGCCCGCAAGGCGCCTCCCGTGCGCTCCTTCGCCAAGGCTTTGGAGGCCAAGATGGCCGCCGGCCAATTCGCGCTGATCGCCGAGATCAAGAAGGCGAGCCCCTCCAAGGGCCTGATCCGGCCAGATTTTGATCCACCGGCGCACGCCAAAGCCTACGAAGCGGGAGGCGCCGCCTGCCTATCCGTGCTGACCGACGGACCCTCGTTCCAGGGCACGCCGGAGCATCTGCGCCAAGCGCGCGCGGCGACCCTGCTGCCAGCGATCCGCAAGGACTTCATGCTCGACCGCTACCAGGTGGCGCAATCGCGGGCCTGGGGCGCCGACTGCATCTTGATCATCATGGCAGCCGTCGATGACGTGATGGCCGGCACGCTCTGCGCCTATGCCAAGGCCTGGGGCATGGACGCCATCGCCGAAGTGCACGACGAGCACGAACTCGATCGCGCCCTCATGCTCGACTGCCGCCTGATCGGCATCAACAACCGCGATCTCAAGACGTTCAACACGACCCTGCAGACGACCGAGAAGCTCGCGCCGCGGGTTCCGAAGAACCGCATCATCATAGCGGAGAGCGGCATAAACAGTCACGCCGACCTGCAGCGCCTGGCCAAGGTCGGCGTCAATGCGTTCCTGGTCGGCGAGAGCCTGATGCGTCAGGCCGACGTCGCCGCCGCCACCCGCGCGCTGCTGGGCAGCGGAGCGACGTGATGACGGGCCCGCCGAAACCACCAACCCAATCCCTCTGCCTCTTGTGGGAAGGGGTTAGGGGTGTGGGCGATCCCGACGTCGATTGTTCTGCAATCCGCCACTCCGTGTCTATGCCCCACGAGCGGGGTGGGAACACCGGCAGCCCAACCTCATGACCAAGCTCAGCCATCTCAACGAGAAGGGCGAGGCGCGCATGGTTGACGTGTCGGACAAGACCGTCACCCAACGCATGGCACGCGCCGAAGGCTTCGTGGCCATGGCGCCCGAGACGCTGGCACTCATCGAAACCGGCACCGCCAAGAAGGGCGACGTGCTCGCCACCGCGCGCATTGCCGGCATCATGGCGGCGAAGAAGACGCACGAGCTGATCCCGCTTTGCCATCCGCTGGCCATCACGAAGGCCACTGTCGAGTTCGAGGCCGCGCGCGATCCGGTCGGCCTGCGCGTCATGGCCGAGGTGAAAGTGGGCGGCCAGACCGGCGTCGAAATGGAAGCGCTGACGGCGGTATCGGTCGCCTGCCTCACCATCTACGACATGCTCAAAGCCGCCGACAAAGCCATGCTGCTTTCCGACATCCGTCTCGTCGAGAAGACCGGTGGCCGCTCGGGGACCTATCGCGCCGAGGAGCCCCGCCGTTGAATCAAATCGGCAACCTACCGGCCAAGGCGCACCAGCGCACCGGGGCCGGCCCAAGGGGCGCGGAGTATAGAGGCTGTGGGCCCGGGTATCGGATCGTCGCTGCGCGACGTCCGGGATGACGAGCCACCACGCGGAGTAGTCGCATGGCGCTCCTGTCGGTCGAGGAGGCACTGCAGCGCATCCTGGACGGTGTCGAGCCGATGCCGGCCGAGAGCCTGCCGATCGCCGCCACCGGTGGCCGCACACTGGCTTCAGCGCTCGCCGCGCGCCTGACACAACCGCCGTTTGATGCCTCGGCGATGGACGGCTATGCCGTGCGCCAGGCCGATGTTTGCACGCTGCCCGCGACCCTAACTGAGATCGGCCAGGCTGCTGCCGGCCATCCGTTCACCGGCCATGTTGGAGCCGGGCAGGCGGTGCGCATTTTTACCGGCGCGGCCGTGCCGATCGGCGCTGATGCCATCGTTGTCCAGGAGAACGTCAGCCGCGATGGCAGCAAGATCGTTGTCCGCGACGGCGTCACCAGGAGCGGCGATCATGTGCGCAAGCGGGGCTTCGACTTCCAGGCTGGCGACACCCTCCTCGAGGCGGGCCGGCGCATCGGCCCGCGCGAGCTGTCGCTGGCCGCCGCCATGGGCCACGGCGAACTTGCCGTTCGCCGGCGACCGCGTGTGGCAGTGCTGGCGACCGGCGACGAGCTCATTGAACCGGGCGGCAGCCTGGGTGCCGGACAAATCATCGCCTCCAATCATCTGGGCGTGGCGGCGCTTGCCGAGGCAACCGGCGCAGAATCCCGCCTGCTGGGCATCGCCCGCGACACGCGCGCGAGCCTCGATGCCCACATCGCCATGGCCGCGGACGCCGACGCGATCGTGACGATCGGCGGCGCCTCGGTCGGCGATCACGACCTGGTGGAGCCGGTGCTGGAAGCACGCGGCATGGCGCTGGCGTTCTGGAAGATTGCCATGCGGCCAGGCAAGCCGCTGATGTTCGGTCGGCTCGGCCAGGCCCGCGTGTTGGGCCTGCCGGGCAATCCCGTGTCGGCCATCGTCTGTGCCCGCGTCTTCCTGGTGCCGCTGATAAGAGCCCTGCTCGGCCAACCCGGGCGGGACCAGGGACTGAAGCCGGCGCGCGCCGCCGTCGCCCTGGAGGCCAACGGACCGCGCGCCCACTACATGCGGGCAACCTCCCGCATCGGCGCCGATGGCATAGCCGAGGTCACCCCAGTGCGCTCCCAGGACAGCTCGCTGCTCGCGCCCCTGGCGCAGGCCGACTGCCTGCTAGTCCGCCCCATCAGTGCGCCCGCGGCTGCGGCCGGCAGCGCGATCCAAATCCTGCCGCTCGACTTTTGATGCGGTTCGCGTCGCGGCCGACAGCAAACACTTGCAGAACATGACGGGAACAACTATGGTGTTCCCGGTTTGTACGGTGGCATCCGAGTCGCAGATACCAACCCACGCCAACGGCCACGCCGCGGGGAAATCATGCTGACCACGAAGCAGAAAGAGCTGCTGACCTTCATCAACGCCCGCCTGCAAGAGACGGGTGTGCCCCCCTCGTTCGACGAGATGAAGGAGGCCCTGGCGCTGCAGTCCAAGTCCGGCGTGCACCGCTTGATCATCGCGCTTGAGGAACGTGGCTTCATCCGGCGCCTGCCGCACCGGGCGCGGGCCATCGAGGTCATCAAGCTGCCCGACGCCATGTCCGAACCCGGCAGTGGCCCGCGCCGCACCGGCTTCAGCCCTAACGTAATCGAGGGCTCGGGGCGCCGGCCGCTTCCGCAACTAGCTTCGCCGCCGCAGGGCTACGGCAACTCCGGCGCGTGCAGCGTGCCCCTGATGGGCCGCATCGCCGCCGGCGTGCCGATCAGCGCCATCCAGAATCACACCCAAGACATCGGAGTACCGCCGGAGATGATCTCGGGGGGCGAGCACTTCGCCCTGGAGGTGAAAGGCGATTCGATGATCGACGCCGGCATCAACGAAGGCGACATCATCATCTGCAAGCGCTGCGACACGGCCGAGAACGGCGATATCGTGGTGGCCCTGGTCGAAAAGGAGGAGGCCACCCTCAAGCGCCTGCGCAAGAAGGGGGCCTCGATCGCCCTGGAAGCAGCCAATCCCAACTACGAGACGCGCATATTCGGTCCCGACCAGGTGGACATTCAAGGTCGCCTGGTCGGCCTCATCCGCCGGTTCTGAGATCCTTCTCCGCACTCTGCCGTCGCCAGAAGGTAGAGCTGTTGCTGCCCCCCAGCCCGACACTCTGTGCGTTACGACAGGCAGCGCGCGATAGGCAACAGCCCTAAGCCTCGCTGCGCGCCCGCAGCCAGCGGGCAAGATACCAGGCGATCGCCGCCGGGACGCCGAACACCACGACTAGCACTGGGATCTCGGTGCTGAGCGGCACGCTCGCCCAATACACCCCGATCACCATGTTGATCACCGAGGCCGCCAGCCACGGCAATATGAAGATGCGCGCACCAGCCGCTGCCCGCCTGCCGAGCAGCGTCGCCGCCAGGATGAAAACGCCGAGCCCAGCCAGCCCGGCCACCACCATCTTCAACGTGTGCATGTCTGCCTCCTTGCCCCTCACGCCTGCGCCGACCTGCCGGTCTGCGCAGTCGGCAGCTTGCCGGCCTCCGGCTCCGTATCGCCCGTACCGAGCGAGCACGTCTCCCAGACCGCTACCATCACCAGCACCAGGTTGGCTGCCGCGGCCAGTGCCAGCGGCTGCGACAATGGTGCCAGCGGCACCAGGCCGGCCAACAGGATCAGCCCGACGATGTGCGACAGCGCCGGGCGATTGCCCGTCGCGCGCTTGAACATCAGGTTGCCGATCAGATACAGCGTCGGCCCGCCAAGCACCGCCGCGACGGTCTTGAAGTCGACATGCCCGGTCGGGTGCGCCAGCACCAACTCATCGCCTACCGCGACAACAACGATGCCCGCCACCAGCGGCAGGTGCATATAGGTATAGGCGAGCCGCGCCAGTCGTCCCGGGTCGCTTGACTGCGTGATGCGCTTGCTGCCCCGCTCCGCGCCGATGTTAAAGTAGATCCACCACATGGCCGCGCTGCCAATGAAGGCGGTTGCGAACGCCGCCACCGTAGTCCCTGACCACGGCAACTTGGCAAACGTCGCCCCGGTCACGAGGATCGACTCGCCCAGCGCGATGATGATGAACAGCCCGCAGCGCTCGGCGAGATGGCCGCCCTCGACGTCCCAGTCGGCCGTGGTCGAGCGGCCGAGACCTGGCGTCCAGAACCCCAGCGACGGCGACAGGTATTCGATGGCCAGTGCCAAGCTCCACAAACCGAGGCGCGCCTGCGCCTCGGCAAAGGCACCGCCGATCCAGAACAATGCCGATAGCGCCAACCAGGCATTGATGCGCAGGAAGTTGCGATAGTTCGTGGCGCTATGCCCGCGCAGTGCCCACAGCATGAACAGGCTGCGGCCGAGCTGCATGAAGACGTAGGCGCCGGCGAACGCCAGCGCCCGGCTCCCGAACGCCTCGGGTATGGAGGTCGACAACACCAGCCCCGCCAGCATCAGCGCGAACAACATCAACCGCACCGGCGTCTTGTCCGGATCGAGCCAGTTGGTGACCCAGGTGGTGTAGATCCACACCCACCACACCGCCATCAGCAGCAGGATGGTCTGCGTGATACCGGCGGGGGTGAAATGCTCGAGCAGCGTGTGGGAGAGCTGTGTGACGGCGAACACGAACACCAAGTCGAAGAACAGCTCGACGAAGGTCGCCTTGTTGTGCTCGTGCCCGTCCCGGCTGCGCAGCATGTGCGGTGCTGCATATCGGCCGGCCATGGCCCTCTCCCTTGCGCTCACGATGTTAGCCAACTGTTACGGCCCAAGTCATAGCGGGGCTTGCCCGCGGCTTCCAGCCATCAGCAGGTTTGCTGTCCGGCACGCACCTGTCCGGAACATGTTGCAAGCTACCCGCAGATGCACGCGCACGCTGTTCCACGGCGGCAATGGCGGAAATCTGTGTCGAATTCCCAAAACTAGGCGGGGCGTTGGGCAAAGTCAGGGGTGGGCGCGTGCTGCACGGGGCAGCGGTGCCGTGTTGGCCTTCCGCCCGCGCTCACCTGCGGCGCCCTTGCCGGTCACCGCGCATGCGGCCGCCGAGCTACTCGATGCTGCCCTTGCCCTTCAGGTGCTCGATGCACTGGCCGCGGATGTCTTTCAGATCACGCAGCGTGCGGTCGATATCCGCTCGCTTGATCTGCAGCTGATCGATGGCGTCATCGACGCGGACAAGCAGCAGTTGGGTTTGGGCGATCTGCGCAGGATCGGCATCGTAGAGCTGCAGGTACTGGGCAATCACCTCGAGGCTGAAGCCGAGGTTCTTCCCGCGCAGTATCAGCTTCAGCCGCGCGCGGTCGCGCCGCCCGTAGCAACGCGCCACACCGCGCCGCGCGGGCATGATAAGCCCCTTGGCCTCGTAGAAGCGGATGGTCCGCGTGGTGACGTCGAACTCCTCGGCAAGTTCGCCGATGGTGTAGAGACGGTCTGGATCTTCTGCTGCGGCAGAAACAGACACAGGCTTCGCCCGCTCCTGTGGTGTTCTGGTGTTCATTTGCCTCTCTGTCGCGCCGCCTCTTCGGCTTTGAGTTCTTTCTTCGACAACTTGCCGATCATGGTCTTGGGCAGAGCATCGCGGAATTCGATCTCGGCCGGCAACTCGATCTTTGAAAGCTTGGTTTCCAGGTGCTTGCGGATGTCGGCCTCGGTTGCCGACACGCCGGCCTTCAGCTTGACGAAGGCCTTCGGCGCCTCGCCGCGATACTGGTCCTTGATGCCGATCACCGTCACCTCCTCGACCGCCGCATGCTCGTAGATCGCCTCCTCGACGCGGCGCGGATAGACGTTGTAGCCCGAGCAGATGATCAGGTCCTTGATGCGGTCGACGATGAAGGTGAATCCCTCCGCGTCCATGATGCCGACGTCGCCGGTGCGCAGATACTCGCCGACGAACTGGCTGGCGGTCTCGTCGGGCCGCTTCCAGTACCCCTTCATGACCTGCGGTCCCTTGATGCAGATCTCGCCCTTCTCACCCAGCGGCACCTCCCTGGAAGGGTCGGCCAGATCGCGCAGAGAGATGATCGTGGCCGGCAACGGCTGGCCGATCGAGCCTTCCTTGACCGGGCCTTCCAGCGGGTTGCAGGTGGCGGCAGGGGACGTCTCGGATAGACCGTAGCCTTCCACCAGCTTGCAGCCGGTCAGCTTCTCGAAACGCTGCTTGACGTCGACCGGCAGCGGCGCACCGCCCGACAGGCAGAACTTCAGCGACGACATGTTGAAGCCCCTGAGCTTGGGGTGGTTGAGCATGGCGATGTACATGGTCGGCACGCCCGGCATTACCGTCGGCTTGGCCTTGTCGATCAGCTTCATGGCATCGTCGAGCACGAAGCGCGGCATGATGATGAGCTCGGCCCCTTGCGACAGCGCGAAGTTCATCACCGCCGTCATGGCAAACACATGGAAGAACGGCAGTGCCGCCAGCACCCGCTCGCCACCCGCCTGCAGGTTGGTCGCCCACGCCTTGCTCTGCTGAGCATTGATGCCGACGTTGGCGTGGGTGAGCATCGCGCCCTTGGGCGTGCCCGTCGTGCCACCGGTGTACTGCAGCACCGCCACGTCGTTGACAGGGTCGATGTCGACCCGCTGGTACTTGCCGTCGTTGCTGCGCACCTCCTCGTCCGCCACTACGTTGGCTGCCACCGCAGACTTGTGCGGGTGGGCCATCTCCTTGGCTTTGAACAGCTTGAACAGGACGGACTTGGCGCCCGGCAGCAGCGAGGGGAAGGACGCCACGATCGACCGCTTTAGGGTGCCGGCCTGCATCAGGCCCTCGACCTTGTCGAACAGCACCTTGAGGTCGAGCGTGACCATGATCTCGGTCTCGCTGTCCTTGACCTGGAATGCCAGCTCATCGAGGGTGTAGAGGGGGTTGTAGTTAACGACCGTTCCGCCCGCCTTCAGGACGGCGAAGTAGTAGATAATGAACGTTGGGCAGTTCGGCAGGAGCAGGCCGACCTTGCTGCCCTTCTTAATGCCAAGTTTTTGCAGGCCGGCCGCCGCGCGCTCGGTTGCCTGCATAATTTCCTTGTAAGTCGTTGTCTTGCCGAGAAAATTTGTAGCGGTCCGGGAGCCGTACTTGGCAGCAGCCGAATCGAGGAGCTCATACAGGGGGCTGGCCTTGAAAGTCTGGTGCCAATCCACGTCCCTGGGGTAGTGGCTGAGCCAGGGATAGGCAGCCTCGCCTCTGCGCATGTCCGCCGACTGTAGCGCCGATGTCATGGTTGCTCCTCCCCGGATCCCGAAGGCGGGCGGTGTGCCTGACGGCCTTCGCGCTTGGTTTTTTGCTGATAAACGCCCGCGTGACGCATTCAACACGCTTTTGTGCCTGCTGACCAGATCGGTCTCCCCCAGGCCGGCGGATGCGCCCCGTTAGGCATGGGTTTTGCTCACCGGGTCGTTCGGCTAGACTAACCGGGGATTTGCGTATATGTGACGCCTCGACTTGGGCATCCGGGCGGCCCCGGAAGGCGGTTCGTCAATCAACAAAGGTCCCGACATGCCACGTTTGGGCACGGTGGGAGAGCGATAATGGACGAAGTGGCGACGAAGATCATCGACATCCTGAAGAAGCACATGAAGGAGCCCCGCGACGATATCGGGCTCAACACGGCGCTGACGGATCTGAAGATCGAATCCCTGGATCTGGCGATGATCGTGTTCGACATCGAAGATTCCTTCGGGATCGAGATTCCCTATAACGCCAACGAGGAAGCCGCCGATTTCAAGACGGTGGGCTCCGTGGTCGAGCGGGTCCGCAGTCTGGTAGCCGGGTCCGGTGCGGCGGCTGCAAAGGCCTGAAACGCCAGCCGGATTGGTTGCAGGGCCCGGCGGCGATCACTTTACGGATACAAGGTTTAGATGAGCGAATCGGGCGTAGCACGCCGTGTCGTCGTTACGGGCTTGGGCGTCGTAACGCCGATCGGGACCACCGTTGCCGATTTCTGGGCGGGCTGTAAGAGCAGCAAGTCCGGAGTCGGCGCACTTGGCGGGTTTCCGCTCGAGGACCTCAAGATCCTGATCGCGGCGCAGATCAAGGACTTCGACCACAAGGCGCGCCTTAAGCACTTCCGCCGCGACAAGATCATCCTGCACGCCGACCGCTATTCCTGGTTCGCCGCAGCGGCCGCCGACGAGGCGGTCAAGCAGGCCGGCCTTGAGACGCCGGTCGCCAATCCCTACCGTACCGCCTGCATCATTGGCTCGGGCGCCGGCGGTCTCGTCACCTACGAGAAGGCCTATCGCGACCTGTTCATTGAGAACAAGCGCGCCACCCACCCGCTCACCTTGCTGCGCATCATCGGCTCCTCGGCCTCGGCCCATGTCGGCATCGAGTATGGGATCAAGGGTCCAACCTTTGCCACCTGCAGCGCTTGCTCGACGGCTGCTCACGCCATCACGCTGGGCCGCGACTACATCCGCCACGGCCTCGTCGATCTCGCCATCGTCGGCGCCTCGGAGAGCGTCATCAACTACGGCACCGTGAAGGCCTGGCAGGCCATGCACGTGCTGTCCCCGGAGGGCTGCTTCCCCTTTGCCAAGAAGCGCAACGGCACGGTGCTCGGCGAAGGCGCCGGCATCCTGGTGCTGGAATCGGAGGAGCACGCCAAGAAGCGCGGCGCCAAGGTGCTGGCCGAGCTGAAGGGCTGCGGCATGACCTCCGACAGCAAGGACATGGTCAACCCCGACATCGACGGCCCGAGCGAGGCGATGCGCCTGGCACTTGCGGACGCGGGCCTGAAGCCGGAAGAAATCGACTATCTGAACGCCCACGGCACAGCCACCACCATCAACGACAAGAACGAGACCAACGCCATCAAGAAGGTGTTTGGCGATCACGCCAAGAGGCTTGCCGTCTCCTCAACCAAGTCAATGCACGGCCACCCGCTGGGTGCCGGCGGCGGCATCGAGGCGGTGGCGTGCATCAAGGCCATGCAGGACAATTGGGTGCCGCCCACCATCGGCCTCGACGAGCCCGATCCGGACTGTGACCTCGACTACGTGCCGAATGTCGGCCGCGAGATGCGCGTCACCTACACGATGTCCAACTCGTTCGCGTTCGGCGGGCTCAACGCAGTGCTCGTGTTCGGTCCGCCGCCTGGCTGAGGCGCGCGCCGACGCACGGATCATGCCTGGGGGAGTGAGGCATGGGCGAGGCTCCGCTACCCGGCTTGTCCGTCTTTCTGATCACCCTCAACGAGGCTGATCGGCTGGGTGAAACGCTGGCCGCCGTATCCGGCCTCGCCTGCGAGATCATCGTCGTCGATTCGGGCTCCACCGATGGCACCGTCGAGGTGGCCCGTACCGGTGGGGCACGCGTCATCCGCGAGCGCTGGCGCGGCTACGGTCCCCAGAAGCGGTTCGCCGAGGAGCAGTGTGTCGGCCCCTGGCTGCTCAACCTCGATGCCGACGAGTTCGTGCCGCCGGAACTGGCCGCCGAGATCCGCGCCGTGTTCGCGCACGGCGAGCCCAAGCACGTCGCCTACAAGGTCCAGATCGCCGACCAGCTACCCGATTCACCGGCGCCCAAGCGCTTTGCGTACGGCCCGAGCCCGGTGCGCCTCTACCGCAAGGATGCCGGCCGCTACAGCGACAGCCCCGTGCACGATCGCGTCGATCTGAAGCCTGGTAGCTCGGTGGGTCGTCTGCGCCAGCGCATCCATCATCGTTCGTCGCGGTCGCTCGCACACCACCTCGCCAAGATCAATTCCTACACCGACGCCCAGGTCGCCGACCTCATTGCGCGCGGCAAGACGATTGGGCAATGGCGCCTTCTCATCGAGATGCCGGTCTGGTTCTTCAAATATTACGTGATGCGCCGCCAGTTCATCCACGGCTTCTACGGCTTCACCACATCGGTCGGCGCCTCCTACGGTCGCTTCCTGCGCGTCGCCAAGCTGATCGAGTGGCAGCGCGAGCAAGCGCGCAAGCAGCGCAAGACGTAACACACTGTTTACTTCCTCGCCCTGTAGCGCTGTTCGTCGCAGCCGCGAAACCACAACCTTGTGCCATCCGTTCTTCAAGTAGGAGGACGAGATGTACGAATGGCTCTTGAAAGACCGAGCTAACCTGGAACGCAATCGGCAGCGCAAGGAGCGCGACGTCTGGGCCTGGACCGTGATCGGCCTAGTGTTTTTCGGCACGCTGGCCCTCGTGTGGCTGCCGCTTCTGATTGCGGCCTATCGCACGTAAAGGCATGCGTTGAGGCATTGGCCGGGGCAGCAGGACGCGACCCTGCCGATCGGCGATTGCCAGACCGGCGATTGCCAGACCGGCGATTGTCAGACCGGCGATTGTCAGGCCGCTCTCCTGCGCCGGGCGCCCAGCACACAATTCACGTCCCATCTCCCAAGTGTGACTAGCATCGGCGCCGGCCCGCACCACGTAACGGCCAACTCCGACACCATCAGCGAGAACTGCGATGAAACACGTCCTCATTGCGGGCGCGATGTCGGCTGGCCTGATGCTAACCATGGCTAACAGCGGCCAATGCCGGCGCCCGCCACCATCCCGACCACGACAGCTACCGGGAGCTCGATCCCGGCGCCACGCCGCGGCAGCTGCAGAACCTGCACGGCTACGAGAACGGCGGGTACTACGAATTGGACTCCAATGCCGTCCCGTTCGGCAGCCGCGTGTGGTGGGAGCTCAAGCAGCGCGCGGGCGGCGGCCACTAGCGCCTGACCAGCAATGTGGCTGAGGATGTTGGTGGGCCCGGCAGGACTCGAACCTGCAACCAGACGGTTATGAGCCGCCGGCTCTAACCATTGAGCTACGGGCCCCACGCGCGCCTCGACCCAGATCATGCTCCGGATGCAGCGCCCCCGAACCTCGAGAAATCCTTCCTCGAAACATCAAGTTAGGCCAATCTACAGTGGGCCCGGTGCGGATCGCCTCTATTACACGATCCGGCCCATCGCGCAAAACACTCGCATCGGGCCTTGTGCGGACACGAAGCTCGTGTCTGATGGCGTCTGATCGCCCGGGCTTACAAGGATTATGCTATGCGTACGTTCACTCAGGCTTTGGCGGTTGCAACGCTGCTGACGACGGCAGCGATCATGGTCGCGAGGCCCGGCATGGCGGCAGACGATAGCAAGGTGGAGCGGCTTGTTAGCGTATCGGCCACCGGCTCGGTGGTGGCCGTGCCCGACACCGCCTACATCACCGCGGGTGTGCTCACCGAGGCCGATACTGCCCGCGAGGCGCTGAGCCGCAACAACGTCGCCACCGCCAAGCTCATCGACGGCCTGAAGGCGGCCGGCATCGCGGCCAAGGACATCCAGACCAGCCAGCTCAACGT
>Ga0075418_10001243_pt1 | contig 28750 bp, 19 predicted proteins | sample SoiMetdeltSBSDD2_FD_81776 | JGI IMG/M metagenome (GOLD analysis project Ga0075418, IMG submission 81776) | Bulk soil microbial communities from a Populus tree surrounding site in Tennessee, USA - Soil MetaG P. deltoides SBSDD2 | ecosystem: Environmental > Terrestrial > Soil > Tree plantation... | reverse complement strand
GATCGCCCAGGTCAATCCACTCGTTGGAGACGTCAACGGCAACCTGGGTATCGTTCGTCGCGCGCGTGACCAGGCTGCTTCGCTCGGTGCAGATCTCGTGGTGTTCCCCGAGCTCGTGCTGGTTGGTTATCCGCCCGAGGATCTCGTGCTTCGTCCCGCTCTCGTCGAGGCCGCCGCGGACGCTCTCGACGCGCTTCAACGCGAAAGCATTTCGGGACCGGGCATGGTCGTCACAGCGCCTTGGTGTGAGAGTGGCTGCCTCCACAACACGGTGGCGTTGCTGGCAGACGGTCAAAGACAGCTTCGCTTCAAGTACGAGCTGCCCAACTACGGTGTCTTCGATGAGAAGCGCGTCTTCTCACCTGGTCCATTGCCTCAGCCCGCGATCTTTCGCGGCGTCACTCTCGGGCTGCCAATTTGCGAGGACATCTGGTTCCCGCTGATTGCATCGCATCTGTCCCGACTCGGCGCTGAGCTGCTGCTCGTTCCCAATGGCTCGCCTTTCGAAGTGGGAAAGTTTCACCAGCGAGTGACGCTGGCTCGCGAGCGGGCGAACGAGACACGGCTTCCTCTGGTCTACGTCAACCAGTTCGGCGGTCAGGACGAGCTCGTGTTCGACGGCGGATCGTTTGTCATCAACGGTGACGGCCGGCTGGCGCGCCAGCTACCACTATTTCAGGAAGCCCTCGTGCTGACGCGATGGCGCCGCGAGCACGGGTCGCTCGTCTGCGAAGGCGCCGATGACGGCCACGAACCTTCGCGTCTGAGTGAGATCTACAGCGCCATGATGCTCGGCCTGCGCGATTACGTCGTCAAGAACCGCTTTCCCGGCGTGGTCCTGGGGATGTCGGGCGGGATCGATTCGGCGCTGACGGCCGCTGTCGCTGTCGACGCCCTCGGCCACGAGCGCGTGCGCGGCGTGCGCCTGCCCTCCCAGTTCACGAGCCGCAAGAGCCTGGATGACGCGGCCGAATCCGCCCGCCTGCTCGGCATGCGGCTCGACACGATCGAGATTGGGTCGACGGTGGCAGCGGCCGAGTCGTCGCTCGCGGATGCGTTCCGTGGCCGCGCGCGCGACGTCACCGAGGAGAATCTGCAGGCACGAGTTCGCGGCCTGTTGCTCATGGGACTCTCGAACAAATTCGGCGAGATGCTTGTGACCACAGGCAACAAGTCCGAGATGTCGGTCGGCTACGCCACGCTCTACGGCGACATGTGCGGCGGCTACTCCGTGCTCAAGGACATATACAAGACAGAGGTCTACGAACTCGCGCGATGGCGCAACGAGAACCTGCCGGGAGGCGCTCTCGGGCCCAAGGAGCGCGTGATTCCGGAATCATCCATCACCAAGGCGCCGACCGCGGAGTTGCGCCCGAACCAGACCGATCAGGACTCGTTGCCACCCTATGACGTGCTGGACGCGATTCTCAACGGGCTCGTCGAAGAGGAATCGAGTGTCGACGAGATCGTTGAACGTGGATTCCCACGCGAAACCGTCGTCCGCGTCCAACGTCTTCTCTACATGGCGGAGTACAAGCGACGGCAGGCGCCGCCGGGTGTGAAGATTACGCGCAAAGGCTTCGGTCGCGACCGTCGCTATCCAATCACGAACGGTTTCCGCGAGCGCAATGGTTAGCCCCCGACAAAAGCCACGAAGTCTACAATCGCGCGGCCGTCGCCAGCCTGGCTGCGAGCAGCGTCGCCTCGATCATGCTGGACGGGTCGGCCACGTTTTTTCCCGCGATATCGAACGCCGTCCCGTGGTCGACGGATGTGCGAATGATCGGCAAGCCGAGCGTGACGTTCACGGCCCGCCCGAAGGCGAGGAGCTTCACCGGGATCAGCCCCTGATCGTGGTAGCACGCGATCACGGCGTCGAACTCGCCTCGCACCGCACGTCCGAACACCGTGTCGCCAGGATACGGCCCGTCGATCCGTACGCCACGCTTCTGCGCCGCCTCGATCGCCGGTCGCAGAACCTTGCGTTCCTCATGACCAAGGAGACCATCCTCGCCGGCGTGGGGATTCAGCCCCGCGACGGCCAGGCGCGGCTGCGCGATCCCAAACCGCGGCAGCTCGCGAGCCGCGAGGTCGATGATTCCGTCCATCACCTCGCGTGTGAGCGTGTTCGTGACCGACGCCAGCGGAATGTGAATGGTCGCCAACACGACCTTGAGCGGCTCTGACCAGAACATCATCGCCACGCGAGCGCTGCCAGTCAGATGCGCGAGCAGATCGGTATGACCCTTCCACGGCAGACCGGCTCTGGCGAAGGCGAGCTTGTTCACGGGTGCTGTCGCAACTGCAGCCACCACACCCGCGCGCGCATCGTTGACTGCGGCACAGAGGGTCTCGTACGCCGAACGGCCCGCTTCCGCCGAGAGCTCGCCCGGCTTGAACGCCGAGCCCGCGGCCGGGCCATACACGATCGGTTCGCAGGCTCTGCGGACGCGTGGATCGTCAGCCGCTTTCCGCGCGATTTCCGGACCGATGCCGGCAGGATCGCCGGAGGTGATGGCGATGCGAGGTTTCATTGGCCCTGGGCGTAAAGGGGTCAGACCCCTTCACATTGTCGCGCATATCCAGGTTTGTGAAGGAGTCTGACCCCGTTCACAGTTGCAACACCAGCCAGTCGGCTACGACTTTCGGGCTCGCGTTACGTTCGAGCGCGGCCAATGCCTCATCGACTGCGGCATACGCTTTCAGGCTCCGTTTGTGATCGAAGGTGCTCGTCAGACCTTCGAGCTGTGACTCGAGGTCTCCATTGGCCAGCGTGCGACGGTCCGCCCCCGTCGCGAGAATCCCGAGATCACGCAGGAGCGAGGCCAGCGCACGCAGACAAGTCGCCATCTGCTCTCGATCGCTCGCCGATGTCCCTTTGGTTCCGCTCAGATCCTTGGCGGCGTCGAGCCGACGCGCGGGATCGTCGGTCTTCGCCGCCTGTTGCAGCAGACGACGGGCATCCTCTCGAGCCTCTGCCAGACCTGTCGAATCAGCCGCCAGGGCACGGCCAACGCTGCCGTCGGCATCAGCGGCAGCGGCGCGAGCGTCGGATTCCGAGTAACGGTGATCACGCACCAGCACCTGCGCGACCTCCGCCGCAGACAGCGGCCCGAACCTCAAACGAGGGCATCGCGATCGCACCGTCGGCAGCAGTGCGTCCGGCAACGACGACACGAGCACGAAGATCGATGCGGGCGGCATTTCCTCGAGCGTCTTGAGGAGCGCGTTCTGCCCCGCATCGACGAGGGCGTCAGCCTCGTCGATGATCACCACGCGCCGCCGGGCCTCGAAAGGCCGGTATCCCGCGCGATCGACCACGTCACGGACGACTTCGATCTTGATCGAACCGGTATCGCCGGGTTCAAGAAGGATGACATCGGGATGAACCGCGCGCTCGATGCGGCGGCACGACGCGCACTTCCCGCACGCCTCGCGTTCGAATTCACTCGTGACGGCAGGCTCGAGACAATTCACCGCGCGCGCAATCGCCAGCGCCACGCGACGCTTGCCGACACCCGCGGGGCCAGCCAGCAGTAGCGCCGGCGGCAGCGTGTTACGCGCAATCGCACGCGACAGCAGCGTCAACAGACGCCGATGGCCGATCACCGAACTGAACATAAACCTGGAACTGAGAACCGGGAACTGAGAACCTGAACGCGGCCCGCCTTCGCGCAAGCGCTTCGGCGAGGTCCGCCGCAGCCTTGGCGGAGGCGGAAACGCGAACCCGGAACTCGGAACCCGGAACCACAGAGCTCTGACAGTTTACTTTTTGCCGAACAGCTTTCCCCAGAACCCGCGCTTCTTCGGCTCTTCTGGTTTTGGACTCGCAGGAGGCGGCGGTGGCGCTGGCGCGGCCTCAGCGGTGTGCGCAGTCGGCTGCTGGGCGGCGGTTTCAGTAGGAGACGTCGATCGACCCGGCGAGATGAGGTTGGCCAGCGCCCTGAACGGGTTCGTCAGAATCCTGCGATGGATCGGGCACGACTCAGTTGGCTCCGTGCCCTCGACGAAGTATTCGGTGTATACCGTCGACTGGCTGCTGACAGTGCCGTTCTCGCTCGTCACGTTCTCATGACAGGAATCCGTGGCGAGCTTTCCGCTCAGGCGGCAAATGGTCGCGGACGTAATCCTGGGGGGTGCGCTGAACCACTCCGAGCGATCCTTGCTCGTGGCCGCAGCCATGAAGCGTCCCCAGACCGGAACCGCGAGGATCGACGCATATCCGCCGCCGATGATGGTGCGAGGCTGGTCGTAGCCGACCCAGACGCCAGCGGCGAGCCGCGGCGTGAAACCGACGAACCAGGCGTCGTGGTAATCGTTCGTCGTACCCGTCTTTCCCGCCGCAGGTAGACGGAACCCGACACTGCGCGCGCCGGCGCCGGTGCCAGCGTTCACGACGTCGGCCATCATGTTCGACATCAGAAAGGCGGTTTCCGCGCTGACTGCCTGTTGCGGTTCCTGCTTCGCCGTATACAGCACCTCGCCCTCAGTGGTCTCTACGCGACGCACGAGCATCGGCGTCTGAACCATCCCGGCGTTGGCGAATGCCGCGTATGCCGCCGTCATGGATGAGAGCGTGACCTCTCCGGATCCAAGTGCGAGCGACGGCACGCTCGGAACGGAACCCACACCGAGCCGCTTGGCGTAGTCCACCGTTACCGGAATGCCCACATCCTCGAGCATGCGCACCGCTGCCCGATTGCTCGATGTCTTCAGCGCCGCGCGCATCGTCATCGACGAGCCTTCGCTGTGCTCATCTTCAGGTACCCATGCGCCTTGCAGCGTCATGATCGGGTCGTCAAGGTTGGCGATGATGGTGCCCGGCGTGAATCCCTGCTCGAGCGCGGCTGCGTACACGAAGGGCTTGAACGCTGAGCCCGGCTGCCGCTTGGCCTGGGTGGCGCGGTTGAAGTTGCTCTTCTCGAAGTCACGACCGCCGACCATCGCGCGGACTTCGCCGGTCTGCGGGTCCAAAGCAACCAACGCGGCTTGCAGCGGATTGGATTCGTCTTCGTTCTTGCGACGCTGACGCTTCTCGATCTCAGCGATGCCGCGAGCGACCTCGGCTTCCGCAGCCTTCTGCATGTCGAGGTCAACGGTCGTGTAGACCTTCAGCCCACCTTGATAGACGCGCTCCCATCCGAAGCGTTCGACCAGGAAGCGGCGGACCTCTTCTTTGAAGTACTGGCCGTACGCTTCCCCTCGCCTGAGCGCATCGTCCAGCTTCACCGGTTCTTTGACCGCCTTGTTATAGGCAGCGGTGTCAATCATCTTCGCGTCCACCATCGCGCGAAGTGCCACGTTGCGACGCGCGGTCGCTTTCTCGAGGCTCACAGTGGGAGCGTAGCTGGAGGGCGATTTCACGAGACCAGCAAGCAGCGCCGCTTCTGAGACGCTCACCGCCGACGCTGGTTTGCCCAGGTACCCTAGCGATGCCGCTTCGACGCCGTAGAGACCGTCGCCGAAGTACACCTTGTTCAGATACAACTCGAGGATCTGGTCTTTCGTGAACTGGCCTTCGAGACGCGCAGCCACGACGATCTCGGTGAACTTGCGTCGATACGTTTTCTCCGGCGTCAGGAAGCTCTGCCTGGCAAGCTGCTGCGTAATCGTGCTTCCACCCTGCGCGAGGCGACCTTCCCTGAGATTGCTCAAGGCAGCGCCCGCGACACGGACGACGTCGATGCCGTTGTGATCGTAGAAGCGCTGATCCTCGATGGCGAGGATGGCGTTGATGAGATGTGGAGACACGCGCGCCAGCGGCACATCGATACGCTGTTCCTTGAAAATCGTGAAGGCTGGTCGATCGGCGCGATCGAACAACGTCGTCGCTTGATCCATCGAGCCGATCCCGCGCAGTTCTTCGGCCGCCGGAACAGCCACGATGATGTCGCGGGCGTACCAGATGGTGCCGATGACAACGGCCCATAAGCCCAGCGACAACACCACGACACCCGAAAGGAACAAAGACGGGTACCGGCGGAACACGGCGGGCATTTTCGGGGAGAGTTTGATTCGGACTTTCATGGACTTAGTCACGTACCGCAACGAGCATGCCACAACGGTCCACGCCGGCTACGGCTCAGAATATGGACCAGATGTAGGATAACCGACTCGGGCCTCGTCCGATCTGTGTCAGCTTTTCACAGTAGGGGTAAGTCCGGACACACGACACCGGGTGTGATTCCCGCGCCAACACCAACAGCAAATCACACCCGGTGTCTTTATTCCGCCCTGAGCGCCGATACGGGATTGGCGCGCGTCGCGCGCAGGGCCGGCACGCAACTGGCGGCGACCGCGGCAACGCACAAGGCAATAGCAGTCCCGCCATAAGTCAGCGGATCGAGTGGGTCGACGCCGAAGAGCATGATGGCAATCGCCCGGCTGACGAGCCCACTGAGGACCAGGCCGACGACCACGCCGATCAACGCCGGACGAAGTGCCTGACCGAGCAGCATGGCGACGATCGATGGACGCGTTCCACCGAGCGCGACGCGAATGGCAATTTCACGCCGCCGGCGAGCGACGGCAAAGGCGACAACGGAATAGACGCCGGACACTGCAAGCAGTGCGGCGATGGCCGCGTTCACGCGCAGCGTTTTCTGCCCCATATCAGACCCGGAGGTCGCCGTCGAGATGACGTCGGTCATCATTCGCAGATCGAGCACAGGAAGTTCGGAGTCGACGCCACGGACCGCGACCCGCACGTCCTGGAAACGACTGAGCGGGGCGTCGCGCGTCGCGACGAAGTAAATAAGCGCCCGTCCCGGCGATTGAGCGAAGGGCACGTAGGTCTGTCGAACCTGTGGCGACGTGGGATCGAGGGGACGCACATCGTCGACAACGCCGATCACCGTGCGCCACAGCGAGGTCGTGTCTCCGTCCAATCGCAGGCGGCGGCCAACAGGGTCCAGGTCGGGCCAGTACGCCCGAGCCATCGACCGGCTAATCACCGCAACCCGTTGGGCCTCGCTCGAGTCTTGCGACTCGAATGTTCGACCTTGCAGCAGACGAATTCCGAGGGCCTCGAAGTATCCGGGCATGACCGTCGTCGTGATCGTCCAGGGTCTCTGGTCCTGCGCAACTTCTGGACGGTCCTCGAGCGTGATCGCTTGGGTCGGGAGACCGGGGCCCATGTTCAAGGGAAGTCGAGTACTTGCGCCTACGGCTGCGAGAGACGGCAGCGCCTGAAGCCGCTGATGCACGTCGGTCAGTACGCGCGCTGCGGCACTTGCCTCTGAGTATTTGTATTCCGGTACGTCGAGCCGGAACGTCACGACGTTCTCCGACTCGAAGCCATACGGGATCGCGAGGATGTTGTAGCCCGCGCGAGTGTAGAGGACGGTCACGATCAAAGCGACCGTCGCAATCGCCACCTCGAGCCCGATGAGGGCGCTGACCAGAGGGCGCCTGGGACGACCTGTAATCGGGCCGCCGGGAGGCTGCTTGATCGCATCACCAGCGGTGACTGAGGACAGTCGAAGCGCGGGAGCCAGGCCGAACAACGCACTCGCCAGGAGTGTCAATCCACTGGTTATCGCCAGTGCCACACCATCGATCGACAAGTCCGAGAGGTAAGACGTACGCGGACCGAGCACCGCGCGAATCTCCGCGATGATGGGCAACGCCACGACCAGGCTGCATATGCCACCCAGGATCGACAGCGCCACGCTCTCCACAAACAACTGGCGCATGATTCGGCCGCGCCGCGCGCCAAGCGCGGCGCGAATCGCGACCTCGCCTCGGCGCTCCATGCCGCGGGCGAGCAAGAGATTCGCGATGTGCGCGCAGGCGGCCGCGAGCAGCAGCGAAGTCAGCGTGGTGACCAAGCCGAAAAACACTTTCTCGCCCGGCCCCAGCGGAAGGAGACCAGTCACGAGGATGTCCCAGCCCGCATTCGTCTGGGGATGCTCACGCGCCAGGCGCTGGGCCAGCGCCTGCACATCGGCCTGAGCCGTCTGCATGGTTGCGCCGGATTCCAGGCGCGCGATCGTCATCAGCGTCCTCGCGCCGCGCCCGCCTTCAACGCGTGGCGCCGGCCGCGGGAGCCAGACCTCGATCTCCTTTGACTCGAACCAGAAGGCGTGCGGCATCACGCCGACGATCGTGTGTGGACGACCGTTCAGAACGATATCGCGACCGATCACAGAACGATCTGCGCCAAATCGATTCGTCCACGCGCGGTCACTCAGGATCACCACGCGGCTGGCTTCATCCGCGGCATCCTGCGGCTGAAAGGCACGACCCAATACGGGTGCAACACGGAGCAGCGCGAACAGGTTCGTCGTCGCTCGCATCGCAGGGATGCGCTCCGCCTCGACTCCGCCGCGGGGGTGCGTGCGTGTCAGCGTGACCGGTTCGGTGACGTATCCCGCCACTTCGTCGAAAGACTGACTGGCGGTGAACAGATCGGCGGAATCGCCCTCCGAAAGCGGCTCTACGTAGATACCGCGTGCGAGATTTTGCGACCACATCCGCACCAGGCTTGGCGGGTCGGCAATCGGAAGCGAGGGAAACAGCAACGCCCTGTTGAAACTGAACACCGTCGTGTTCAAGCCGATCCCGAGCGCGAGAATCAGCGCTGCGCCGACAGTAAAGCCGGGATTCCCGGTCAATCCACGGATACCGTCTCGGAGATCCTGCGAAAGCGCGTCGAGTGTTTCTCGCCGCGCAGCCGCACGTGCCCATCCCTCATCGACAGTGAGGCATTCCGACCGAACACGCGCCACGTTGCCAAATCGCCGTGCGGCCTCGACTCGCGCCTGATCGGCTGCCATGCCACGGGCGATGAAATGCTGGACAAGCGCTTCGAGGTGAAAGTCGATCTCGGCGTCGACATCAGCAGGTGGATCGGCACCCCAGAACCGCAAGTACCGCCGCCACATCGTGTCTTTGCCCATGGTCGCGTCGACTTACGTTGTCTGAAGGACCTTGAAGACAGCGGTGGCGAACTCAGTCCATCCCGACGTTTCTCTCTGCAGGTACTCGCGACCCCGACGTGTCAGCCGGTAGTACTTCACCTGTCGGTTGTTGTCGGAGATGCCCCACTCTGATTCAACCCACCCGCGCCTTTCCATGCGGTGAAGCGCGGGGTAGAGCGAGCCTTCTTCCAGCCGCAGCACGTCGCTCGTGACGTCTTCGAGCCAGCGAGCAATGCCGAAGCCATGCTGCCGGCCATGAGTGAGCGCCTTCAGGATGAGCAGCTCGACGGTGCCGCGAAGCAGATCGGGGTTGCGGGAAGGAGTCTCTCCCATAGACAGTTTATGTGAGCGTTGCAGTGTATCGCCGTTCCCATAGACTGTCAATGGGAGAAAGACACCGGGTGTCGTCACTCTGTCAGCGCGACGAGCGGATCGATCTTGGTCGCGCGGCGCGCCGGCACCGCGCAGGCCGCAAGGGCAACCGTTGCCAGCAGGGCGCTGACCAGGAAGAGCACAGATGGGTTGGACGACGTCACGCCGAACAACTGGCTCTCGAGCGTGCGTCGGAGCATGAAGGACCCGATGCCACCGAGGACCAGGCCGGCAGCGACCAGCAGGAAGCCTTCGCGGAGAACGAGTTGAAATACAGCCCACGCCGTGCTCCCCAGCGCGACGCGGATGCCGATCTCCTTGGTCCGCTGCGTCACGAGGTAGGCGAGCACTCCATAAATGCCAATCGCTGAAAGAAACAGCGCGACGAAGCCGAAGGCGATGGAGAGCAGCGCCGGCGATCGACGCTTGGCGAGCGAGCGATCGGTCCAATACGACATCGGTTGCATTTCGAAAACCGGGAGCTGCGAGTCGACCGCCGCGATCTCGCGGCGCAGCGCACCCGACAGCGTGCCAGGGTCGGCCGCAGCTTTCAGCACGAACGTCAGATCGTCCTGAGGCTCCTGCGCGAGCGGAAAGAAATAGGCACCCACCAGGTTGTCGCCGTCGGTGAGGTTGCGGAGCTTCATCTCCGCGACAACACCCACCACAGTCAAGAACACCGTCTTCTCGGTGACGGCGGCCAGGTCGGTGGTGTCATCGTCCGGCTTGTACATCCGGCGTCCAATCGGATCTTGATTCGGCCAGAAACGGCGCGCGAGCCGGTCGTCGACAATGATGACGCGCGGTGACGTGGCCGTATCACGATCGGTGAAGAGACGCCCGGCAACGAGCTTCACCCCCATGGCCTCGAAATAGCCGTTCGACACACGGACTTCGGCCGGTGCGAGGAACGACTCGCCGGGTTGCGCCTTGTACCCTTCCGCGAGAATCGCGGACGCACTCGCTCTGTTGCCGAGTGGAATGCTATCCGTGATGCCGGCCGCGCTGACACCGGGCAACGCCTGCACGCGCCGCAGCGCACCGTCCGTGAAGCGCCTGAGTGCCGCGGGATCCTTGTATCGCGATTCGGGAAGCGACACCGCGCCCGTGAGCACCCTTTCGGTCGTGAAACCCGGATCGACGGCCAGGACTTTTCTGAAACTCGCGAACAGCAACCCTGCCCCGATCAGCAGAACGAATGCACTCGCGACCTGCGCGATGACGAGACCGCGGCGAAGCGACTGCGCGCCACGCCCGCTCGTCGCCGTTCTCCCTTCTTCCCGGAGGACACCGAGGACATTAGCAGACAGCATCGCCGCCACCGGAATCAGTCCGAGTACCAGACCGATGGCGGCCGCGGCGCCAAATGCATAGAGCACCACGACCGTGTCGAGTGTGATGTCATGCGAGCGCGGCAGTCCCTGCAGGCTGACGACGCCCATTGCGCGAAGGGCAACGTATCCGATGGCGATGCCGGCCACAGCCGACAGGAACGCCAACAGAAGATGCTCGAGGGCAAGTTGTCGCGTAATCCGCCAGGTGCCTGCGCCCAGCGCGAGACGAGTCGCCAGTTCCTTCAATCGCGCGCGTGACCGCACGAGCGCGAGATTGGCCACGTTGACGCACCCGATGAGCAGAACGAACAGCGCGCCGCCCCACATCAGGTACAGCGTTGGCTTGACGTCCTTGACCATCTGGTCCCGCAGTCGAGTGACAACGGTTCGGAATCGGGCATTGACGATGACCTCTTTGAACTGCGGGAAGCGATCGAGGTTCGCTGCGTTCAACGCATCGATCTGCGCCTGGGCCTGTTCCACGGTGGCACCCGGCTTGAGCCGAGCGATGTACGCTGCGTTGTTGCTGTGCCGCGAGTTGTCCGACTTCTTCTCGGCCGTGAACGTCATCGGCGTCCACAGAGCCATCTCGTCATCGGTGGGCCGAAATTCGGGAGGCATGACGCCTACGACGGTGTACGTGCGGCCATCGAGGCGCAGCTCGCGACCAACCGCGGCAGGATCGCCAGCCAGTTGCGTCCGCCAGAACGAATCGCTCACAACAACCACGTACTCGTTTCCGATTTCGCCCTCTTGGTCCGTGAAGGTGCGTCCGAGAAGTGGTTTCACGCCCGCGACGCGGAAAAAGGACGGCGTGACTGTCAGCGATTCGACGCGGACTGGGGTTCCTCCTTGGTCCAGACTGCGATCGTCTTGCCTGAATAGTGCCTGCTCGCCGAACGCCGTCACCTCACGCAGCCGATCGAAGTAGTCGGGAACCGCAGATCCGATAGGCTCGTACACACCGGCGCCCGGATACATGTTCCGGGCCATTACCACGCGGTCGGCCTCCGGCATCCAGAGAGGCTTCAGGAGGACGCCCCGAATGACCGAAAAGAGAGCGGTGTTGGCGCCAATACAAACGGCGAGGGTCAGACCTGCGGTGGCCGTGAATGCTTTGTCTTTCCACAGCAGCCTGAGGCCCACACGGAGGTCGGAGAACAGGTGTTCATGTCGGTTTTTGACGGGACCTCGAACTATGCAGTTCCAGGAATTAACCTCATCGGCTGGCGCGGAGTACGCTGACCCGGCACGCGTCGTGAAAGTGAGGCTTGGATGCGAGCTGCTCGCGCGGCCCTCGTCCTCTGTGCGCTCCTGATCCTACCCGCATGTGCGGCGCGCTCGAAGGCGCCCGCTCCGACCCCCGCACGCGGCGGCATACTCGAGGTCCGCGAGGGTCTCGCGTCGTACTACGGACCTGGTTTCGAGGGTAAGACGACTGCGAGCGGCACGCGATTCAACATGAACGCGCTGATCGCCGCCCATCCCTCCTATCCATTCGGAACTGTCCTTCGCGTGACAAATGTGCGCAACGGCCGGGCTGTCGAAGTCCGGGTCGTCGACCGTGGGCCAGCCAAGAGCCCGCGCGCCGAAGGCGTCATCATCGACGTGTCGTACCGCGCAGCGCAGACCCTCAACTTCGTTCGATCGGGGCGCACGCGCGTCCGCGTCGAAGTGCTGCGCTGGGGAAACTGATACCGGGATATTGATACTGACGCGGAACCGCGTCCAGCCGCGACACGTCGAAGTGCGCATGAGAATTGGCGTGCTCGGACTCGCTCTGAGCCTCGTGCTCGCCGCACAGGCCCCGCCTGAGCGTATCAACCCGGACAACGTCGGCCGGCTCGGCATTGCCTGGACCTACGACACGCACGAATCAACCGAACCCCTCCGGCCCGGGACCGATCGCCCCGCGTTCGAAGCAACTCCGGTCTACCACGACGGCCATCTCTATCTGTCTACGCCGGGCGGCCTCGTGATCGCCCTCGACGCGGAAACAGGAACCGAGGTCTGGCGGATCGATTTGAAGATTCGCCGCGATGCCAACTACAGCGACTTCGCCAGTCGCGGCGTGGCCGTGGCAGACGATCGCATTTACGTCGCGACCGTCGATGCGCGACTCGTCTGTCTCAATCGCCGAGACGGCACTTCATGCGATAGCTTCGGTACCGGCGGCCAGGTGGATCTGACGAGTGGACTTCGACGAAAGCCTGATTATGCGGGAGAGTACGGCGTCACTTCACCACCGGCCGTCTATCGCGACTTGGTTATCGTCGGTTCCAACGTCGCAGACAACAGCCGCGCGCGGATGGCATCCGGAGAGGTCCGCGCATTCGATCGTCGGTTGGGAGCGCTCCGCTGGACGTTTCACCCATTGAGCGAAGCCGCCACTGCCGGCGCCGCCAACACGTGGTCGCGCATCACGGTCGACGATGCCAATGGTCTCGTCTTTCTTCCAACCAGCAGCCCGAGCCCGGACTACTTCGGAGGCCTTCGTCCTGGCGACAATCGACACGCCAATTCCATCGTAGTACTTCGCGCCGCCACCGGCGCAGTCGTGTGGTCGTTCCAGACCGTGCACCACGATTTGTGGGACTTTGACGTCGCGTCTCCACCTCTCCTCTTCCCCTCGAAAGACGGCGCAGGTGTCGCCGTCGGATCGAAGACGGGTCATCTCTTTCTTTTCGAGCGTCTCAGCGGGCGACCTCTCTTCCCTATTCGCGAGCGTTCCGTGCCAGCGAGCGACGTCAAGGGCGAGAACGCGGCCGCGACGCAGCCATTTCCCGATCGGCCCGCGACGCTCGTTCCACAGCAGGTCAGCGAAGCGGACATCTGGGGAGCGACGCCGCAAGATCGTGACGCCTGCCTCGCCATGTTTCGTGACTTGCGCCACGCGGGTGCGTTCACGCCACCGAGTACCCGCGGGAGCCTCCTCGTTCCCGGAAACATCGGCGGGCTGCATTGGGGAGGGATGGCCTGGGATCCAGCGACACGCAGGATCGTCGCACCGGTGAATCGTCTCCCCGCAATCATTCGCCTCTTCCCCAACGGCGACTTCGATCGACAACGGCGAGCCAATCCGAATCAGGAGGTCATGGAGCAACGCGGCGCCGCGTTCTCTGTCTCACGTCAGTTCTTCCTCGCGCCATCCGGCATCCCTTGCGTGGCGCCGCCGTGGGGAGAGTTGGTCGCGATTGACGTGGACACGGGTGAAAGCGCATGGCGAACGACATTGGGAGACCTACGTGAGATCTTCAAACTGACATCCAGCACGCCGACTGGTGCACCGAATCTCGGCGGGCCGATCGCGACGGCAACCGGCCTGGTATTCATAGGCGCCACGATCGATCCGTACTTTCGCGCGTTTGAAACCAAGAGCGGTCGTCAGTTGTGGGAAGCCAGACTGCCGACGAGCGCACGCGCGACGCCACTGCTGTTCACGACCGAGCGCGGTCGCGAAATGATCGCGATCGCAGTCGGAGGCCACGACACGCCGCTGTCGAAACCGGGCACAACGCTCGTGGTCTTCGGTCTACAGAGTCCGTGAACTGAGAGGAAGAAACCGTCAACTCCCAACCCCCAACGCCCAACTACCAATTCCCAAAAGGCCAACTCCCAAGACGCTGTCACTCGTAGAACGCGGGCGATTTCTTCAGCTTCTCGATCGTGGCGAAGTCGTGCTCGATCCAGATCGTCGTCTTCGTCTTCGTGAGGTACTCCTCGATCATCGCTCGCGACGCCGCAGACTGCTGGACGTTGAACTCGTTGTCGGGCGGCGGACGTCGCAACGTGCGCTCGGGCGGATAGTGATAGAGATCGCCCGCCAGCATGACACGGCCGGTCGAGGCCAGACGCAGGACGAGCACCTGGTGCCCGGGTGTATGGCCGGGCGCCGCCTTGATCACGACAGTGCCGTCACCGAACACGTCGTGTTCGTCCTTGTCGAGCGCAATCGACTTGCTGCGCTCCAGTTCCTTGTAGAAGGTCGGTTCGACGCGTTCGTTGCCAGGCTTCCACATGAATTCGCGCTCGGCCGGCCTGACCAGCCACGTCGATGACGCGAACTGATTCAGGTTGGCAGAGTGATCCTTGTGCGCGTGTGAGATCGATACGTAGGTGATGTCTGAAGGGCTATAGCCGATCTCCGCAAGCTGGCCCCTGAGCGTCCGTTTCACCAGCGCCGCCGCGGTCGCATTCACGTCGTAGCGCGCCCCGCCCGATGCCGCGGCTTTCTCGACGGTCGCATCGGGGATGACACCGACATCCCACATGAGCGTGCCCTTCGGATGCGCCACCAGAAAGCATGGCACCGGCATCCGGGGTTCGCCGACTTCGCTGGGCGTCACGTGATACCGCGTGACACCTTCGGTCGAGATCGTCAGCATCCCGCAGTCGAAGACGTACAGCCTGACGGTCTTCGGCGGAGAAGCTTTGTGCGGCGCTGGCGCTTGCGCGGCCAACAGGCCGGCGGCGCTAAAGTTCAGCGCGGCGCTAAAGTTCAGTGCGGCGCTGAACATCAGCGCGGCGCCGAGCATCAACACATTGAGCGCATGCAACATCGCGGCACCTCGGGGAAAGCGGCGCGGAGATTATAGCCGCGCCCGCGCGACCCATCTGCAAATCCTGCACGCGATCGACTCTTTCGTCGTCGCAGAAACTGCGACGTTCTCGCCTCTGTCGCCCTCAGGTTTTTCGAGTCTTGAACAAATCGCCATGATGTCCGTCTGGCATCGCGAGTGCACCGTCAGCAGCCGGCTTGCCATCCGTAGCTCACGCGCTCGATGGCAAGCGTGAGAGAAGGATGGAGCGTCACATGTTGATCAAGGTTTACGACGGCACCGTCACACACGGCGCCAAGAGCCTGTGCGAGACCTGCCGGAACAGCACCATCACCCGCGGGCGGAAGCTCGAAGACGAGATCGTCAGATGTGAAGCGCAACCGATGAGTCACCCGGTGCTCATCAGGTTCAAAGTGACCGAGTGTTCGGCTTACGCCGACGCCCGGTTGCCGACATACTCACAGCTGCTGGAGCAGGCATGGATTCTCAAACCGCCCACCGGGCGACGACCGGCGGGATTCGTGCGCAGCAGCGAGCTGCGCGACGAGGAGTTTCGTGAACTCATGGCGGAGCTGCACAATTCGGAATGAGAACCCACAAGTCATCGCGTAACACGGCGCGCCTCGCAAGGCCATCACTCATGAAGACACGTGATCTTGTCGCCATCGGCATCCCGCCTGACTGCGCGGAGATGGCCAAACAGATTCTTCAAAAGGCTCAGGCCGCCAAACAAAGCATGCGGCCTGTGATCGACGAGCTGACGCGAGTGGCTGCCTCGCCGCACGCGTTCATCGGCGATGAACGATATGGGAAGCTCGCGGAGCAACTGGTCGCGCAAGCCGCCGACACCAGCCGCTTCCGTCCGCGGGACGCGGACGCACCGTATCGGATCTGGGGAACCAACTTCGAACCGGATGCGCTGCGGCAGATGAGCAACGCGTGCAGGCTCCCGGTTGCCGTCTCCGGGGCGCTCATGCCTGACGCGCACGTGGGCTACGGGTTGCCAATCGGCGGCGTGTTGGCGACCCACGAGGCCGTGATTCCGTACGCGGTTGGTGTGGACATCGCGTGCCGGATGAAGATGACGGTCCTCGATTTCCCAGTCAAGACGCTGACGGACGACAAGCCTCGTCTCACGCAGGCCATCGAGCGGGAGACACGGTTTGGAATGGGGGCGACCTTCAAGTCGCATCGCCATCACGATGTGATGGACCGGGACTGGAGAGTCAGCCCTGTTACGTCCCGAATGAAAGACCGTGCGTGGGCACAGCTCGGCACGAGCGGCAGCGGCAATCACTTCGTCGAGTTCGGGGAGTTAATTGTCCTGGACGAGGCTGTCGGCCTCGCCCCCGGAACGTACCTCGCTCTCCTGAGCCACTCAGGCAGCCGAGGCACCGGCGCTCAGGTCGCACAACACTACAGTCGCCTTGCACGCGACCTCCATCGCGAGCTTCCGCAGGAGCTGTCACATCTGGCCTGGCTTGATCTCTCGACAGAGGCCGGACAGGAGTACTGGGCCGCGATGGAACTGATGGGCCGCTATGCCGCGGCCAATCATGCGTTGATTCACGCGCACATCGCGCGCGCGCTTGCGCTCGATGTGATGCTCGACATCGAGAACCACCACAACTTCGCGTGGCGCGAGCGGCATCGGCTTCCGGATGGATCTGAAGCCGAAGTCATCGTGCACCGGAAAGGTGCGACGCCGGCCGGCGCTGGCGTGCTGGGTATCATTCCGGGCTCGATGGGAACACCCGGCTACGTCGTCCGGGGAAAGGGCGTCGCTGCGTCGCTGAACTCGGCGTCCCATGGCGCCGGTCGTCGAATAAGCCGTACGAAGGCGAAGGAGATGTTCACGTGGGCGGTCGCGCAGCAATTTCTGCGCGAACGCGGCGTGACTCTGTTGTCAGCGGGACTCGACGAGGTTCCAATGGCCTACAAAGACATTGACGAAGTGATGGCCGCGCAACGCGACCTGGTCGAGCCGCTCGCTCGCTTCGAACCTCGCCTGGTGAAGATGGCACCAGCCGGCGAACCGCCCGAGGATTGATCGCGGCAATTTCCATCGCTCCGTGGAGCGCAGGCGTCAGCCTGCGCCGTCATCGCGACGCGGGGCTTCCACCTTCGCCCAAGGCTACGGCGGACGGGAAAGCCCCCGCTCTACGTCGGTCCGCCGCGGGCTCGGCCCCGCAGCTCCAACCGAACCAGAGTCCCGCCATGAACCACGCAAACGCCGCAACACCAATCAGGAAGATTGTGTCTCCGACGAGGCGAAGCCATCGCAGGTTCTCGATGAGCGGCTGCTGCAGGAACTCGGCACTGCGCGCGTACCACAGGCCCGTCTCGATGCTCGCATACGCCTGCATCAGGCCGATGGGCAACAGGCTCAAGCCAACCATGAGACCTAGCCCGACGTTCATCGCCCAGAACGCTCGTCCGAGCCACTGCTCCTTCCACTCGACGCCAGGCGTCATGAGCCGCGCGACCACCAGCATGAGGCCGAGCGACAGCAGACCGTAGACGCCGAAGAGAGCAGTGTGCGCGTGGACCGGTGTCGTGTTCAGTCCCTGCATGTAGTAAAGCGCGATCGGCGGGTTGATGAGGAACCCGAACAATCCAGCGCCCACGAGATTCCAGAACGCGACGGCCACGAAGAAGGTGACCGGCCACTTGTAGCGCCGCATCCACGACGCAGCGCCTTGCAATCGATGCGTTTGAAACGCTTCGAAGCCGATGAGCACAAGCGGAATGACTTCGAGCGCGCTGAAGCTGGCGCCGACAGCCATGATCGATGTTGGCGTGCCGCTGAAGTAGAGATGGTGGAACGTCCCAGGAATCCCCGCAAACAGGAACAGTGCGCTCGATCCGATCACGGCAGCCCCAGCATGTGACGGCTTCACGAGTCCCATTCGCGCGAAAATCAGTGAGAGCGCGGCAGTCGCAAACACCTCGAAGAAGCCCTCCACCCAGAGGTGCACCACCCACCAGCGCCAATACTCCATCACCGTCAGATGCGTCTTCGCCGTGATGAAGAACCCGGCGCCATACATCAACCCGACCGCAACGCTGGCGAAGGTGAACATCCACACGAGCGACCTCGTCTCCGTCCGCTGCGAGAGCGCTGGCCAGAGCGCGCGCAGCATCAACGTCAACCAGATCGCAAGGCCCGCGAACAGCGCAATCTGCCAGACGCGTCCGAGATCGACGTACTCGTATCCCTGATGGCCGAGCCAGAAAGACCATGCGAGCGGCAACTTCTGGTGGATGGCGAAATACTCGCCTGCAAGGGAACCGGCGACGACGATGAGCAGCGCTCCAAAGAGGAGGTTCACGCCGAGTCTCTGGAATCGAGGCTCCCGGCCTCCCACGGCGGGCGCGATGAAGAGTCCCGCGGCGAGAAATGCAGTGGCGATCCAGAACATCGCCGTCTGGATGTGCCACGTCCTCGTCAGGCTGTACGGCAAGAGAGTCGCGATGGGAATTCCATAGAACGATTGCCCCTCAACCGTGTAGTGAGCCGTGAGTGCGCCAAGGAGCACCTGCACGATGAAGAGGAGGACCACGACGGCGACGTATTTCGCGACTGCCCACATCGATGGCGTAAGCGTCAGACCCATGAACGGATCCCTCAGCGGAGCCTCCGCGGCGTCGTCCTCACGGTGGAACGCCAGGAACCATACCAGGGCACCCACCCCAGCCAACAGCAGCACAACGCTGACCATCGACCAGAGCACGTTACCGGACGAAGGCACGTTGTCGATGAGGGGCTCATGTGGCCAATTGTTCGTGTAGGTGATGGAGTGGCCGGGCCGGGTCGTCGCGGCTGCCCAACTCGTCCAGAAGAAGAACTGCGTCAATGCCACTCGCCGCGCTGGATCGGGAACGACGACGTCCTGCATCGCGTAGTCGTCGCGCAGCTGCCGCATGGCCGGCGCGCCGCCGAACAGATCGTCGTAGTGGCGCGCAACCAGTGAGATCGCCTCGGCACGCTCCGCGGAGATCACCAGCACTCCCGACGCCTCGTCGAAGGTGTTCGTTCGCAGTTCGCGCTTCAGCCGCGCCTGCATGCGTGCCTGTCGTTCGTCATCGAGTCGTGCGAACGACGCACCGTAAGTGCCCACGCTCCATCGATCGAGGAGCGTCGTCGCTTCGCGGTGGAGCCAGTCGGCAGTCCAGTCCGGTGCCTGGTATGCGCCGTGACCCCAAATCGATCCGAGCTGCTGGCCGCCGGTGGACTGCCAGACCGTTTGTCCCGTCAGGATGTCGTCACGCGTCATCAGCACGCGTCCGTCAGTTGTCCGTACTTCGCCCGGGATCGGCGGCGCCTGTCGATACACCTCACGACCGAAGAAACCCAGGATGAAGAAAGCGCCAGACACCGCAAGGCCGAACATCAGCCAGAGACGGCCATGGCGCGGAATCAAATGGGATGTGGCCTGCATGGTCCTGCTCCTACTCGATGAGGGCGCGCCGGAATAACACGTTGTTCTCGAGGTGGATGTGCAGCATCAGCTCCTCCTCGAGTTGTTGGAGTCCGAGATACAGAGCTCGCCACGTGACACACGCTTCGGCCGGCGCCTCGAAGTTCGTGGTGAGAGTGCGAAGGATCCTCAGCGCCCGTGCATGTTCCTCGTGCTCCATCTCCATGACGTGCACCGGTCCGACAGCGATGCGGCCCTGCCCGTTCGCGATCAGCGGGAACAAGACCTGCTCTTCTTTCACAAGGTGTTCCAGCACGGATTCGTGCATCGCGTGGAGATGCGCCGCCAGTCCTCGCGGGCAACTCGCCTTGTCGGCATGTCGCGCTTCGACCTTCTCCGCCATCCGAATCAGTTCGGGCAGCGACTCGCGGAGCCGGCGGTGGTAGCTGTTGACGATGAACGCCATGAGCGCGGTGAGCGGCTCCCGGTCCCAGCGCGTGTCATCGTCGGGCCCGCGCTCCTCGGTCTCGATGGCGGCAATGACCGCCGCCGTGTCGAGCCCGCGCTCGGCGCAGACATCAGAGAGGGAGCGTCGGCCCCCACAGCAAAAATCGAGTCCGTGGCGATAGAAGACGCGAGCCGCGGCTGGATGGGTCGTTGCGAGATCGGCCAGTGTGCTTGAAGAAGTCATGATGCCCATCTCCTGGGCATTCGGTGTGCCGGCCTGCGATTGTCGATTTCAGGCGGTATTTCGAGGGCCGTGAAGGTATGTTATCGTTATGACAACCGAGGAGCGTTGTGGATCTCTCAACAGAGTTGCGAGACAGACAACACGAGGCGCTCAGCGTGATGCTGAGCATCGCCCGTGACCTGACCGCCTCATTGGCCGCGTCGGACCGCTACACGCGCCTGCTCGATGCGGTACGCCAGGTGATCCCGTGCGACGCCGCATGTCTGCTACGGGTCGACGGACCCTATCTCACTCCTGTCGCTGGCTTCGGTCTTTCCACCGCTGCATTGAGCCGTCGATACGACCGGCGCGAACAGCCGCGCCTCGACGTCATCCTGAGCAGCAAGAATCCTGTTCAATTCCCGCCCGACTCCAAACTGGCCGACCCCTTCGACGGCGACATTGTCGGCGCCTTGCACGCGCACGATCGTGTGCATGCCTGCCTTGGGTGCGCGCTGACCGACGGAGACGAGGTCGTCGGGGCGCTCACTGCGGATGCTCTCGAGTCACATCGCTTCGATGCACTCGACCCGCAGGTGATTGCGATTCTGGGCGCGCTTGCCGGCGCCGCCCTGCGGACCACGGCTCTCATCGACGCACTCGAGCGGCGCGCCGATCATCGTGTTCAGGTCGCCAGGGAATTGCAGCGAAGCGCATCACAAACCAGCGGCGCGATTCTCGGCACGAGCCAGGCCATCACGAGGCTTCGTCATGAGATCGGCCTCGTGGCGAAATCAGACCTCGCTGTGCTGATAACCGGCGAGACCGGCACCGGCAAGGAGCTCGTCGCGCGACAGATTCACAGCTCATCGCCGCGCGCAGAGGAAGCGTTGATTCACGTCAATTGCGCGGCGCTGCCCATCAGCATCGCTGAGAGTGAACTATTCGGTCACGTCGCCGGCGCGTTTACGGGGGCGACCAAGGATCGGCCCGGCAAGTTCGAAGTGGCTGACGAGGGGACGCTTTTCCTCGATGAGATCGGAGAGCTTCCTCTCGAGCTGCAGCCGAAACTTCTCCGCGCCTTGCAACAGGGCGAGATCCAGCGGATCGGGAGCGATCGGATCCACAAAGTCAATGTCCGCGTGATCGCTGCGACCAACCGCAACCTCGAGGAAGAAGTCCGCCAGGGGCGCTTTCGCGCCGATCTCTATCATCGTCTTGCCGTGTTTCCGCTTCGTGTCCCCTCCCTGCGCGAGCGCCGCGACGACATCCCGCTCCTCGCGTCGCACTTTGCCGACACATCGGCGCGGAGGATCGGCGTGGCGGGCGCGCGCCTCGACCCCGTAGCGAAGGCGCGGCTCGCCGAAAGCGAGTGGCCGGGCAATGTTCGCGAGTTGGAAAACGTCATCGCCCGCGCCGTTCTGCGCGCGGCTGCGACAACGTCCGGAAGCACACTCGCTCAAGAGATCGTGACGATTTCGCCTGCGCATCTCGATCTGACGCCCGCGTCGAGTGGCAAACGGCCGGTCGACCCGGAATCGCATCGGCTTTCCGCGTCTAACACGGCCGCCTCGTTTCGAGATCAGGTCACGGAGTTCGAGCGTCGAGTCGTCACCGAGACTATCGCGCGCCACAACGGCAACTGGGCCGCTGCGGCGCGCGAACTAGGCATGCACCGCAGCAACCTGCATCATCTCGCTACGCGCCTCGGGCTTCGCGAACGCTCTTAATCAACTCCTACCTGCCACCGACACACTCCAGTTGCCTTTACCGCGCGGCGGTCCGGCGCCTTCAGGATGAGCCCCGCAGAGGACAGCGCGGCTGCCAGGTTTCTGTCGCGATGACGCCGAAAAACTGTTGATTCTGCGACTTATCGTCTGCTGCGATCTGGCATGGCGCTTGGACCCTTCTCTGGCACGAGCTCGAAAGGGCTCATGACAGGGGGAGAGAGATGAACTCAATCGCGACAGGAATAACAGCAGCGTTGGTTTCAGGTGTGGTGATGTACACGGTGGGTGCGAACACACCGGTGAACGCATTCAACCAGAACCCGGCGTTGGTCCAGACACTGGACGGGCAGTTCGTGCCGGCGAGCACAACGACTGCACTGCGGCCTGCCGCGGTGTCTTCGGCGCCAGCCGTCACACGCGTCAGCAACACGCGACGCGCCTCGGCGCCCGCGCCGCGGCGAACAGTAACAAGTGCAGCTCCCGCGCCGAGTCGCCAGGTTTACAGCGACGAGGAAGTGCGTTCCGAGCGCTCGTGGGGTAAGACCGCGATGGTTATCGGTGGCTCCGCAGCAGGAGGCGCCGGTGTCGGTGGCATCGTCGGAGGCAAGAAGGGCGCGCTGATTGGTGCGGCGATCGGCGGCGGCGCAGCGTCGATTTTCGAGGCGACGCAACGACGCTAAGCCCGAAATCAATTCGGGTGTTAGTAAGGGACGGGGTCATGCCCGTCCCTTTTTAGTCGGCGCGGGACGGGGTAGGCCCCGTCCCTTTTTTTTTCGCTCGACGTACCGTCACAGCGCTATTCGACAGAGTTTGCAAACTGCTGAGTGTAGTGTGATCGCGTTCCGGCCGATACCGAGTTCACGCAGCGTTCCGCAACTTCGCCAGAGTGCATGAAGATTCTTTATATCGGCAAGGAACGGCGTAACGCCCAGGCTGTGGCCACAGCTTTGCGTGGCATTGCACGGAAAGTCACGCTCACCTGGGCGCTGAACCTCGATCAATGCGAGAAATACCTGCACGAGAACCGGGACGTCGCCGCCCTCGTCATCGATGCTCAGGTCCACGCGGGAAACTGGCCTCCGTCTCTGAAGGATTTACGGAGCCTCCAAATCCGCCCGGCCATTGTCGTCCTCGTCGCGGAAGGCGCCCGGCCAAAGTTCGAATCACTGGGGCCACCACCTGACGGCTACGTGACGACCGGCCAGACATTTCTTCGCGATCTGCCCGTCGCTGTCACTTCCGCAGTCAGCCGCGTACGAGGATCTCAGCCGGCAGCGCCAGCGGCGAGCGACGATACGGAGCCCCAGCAAGTCTTACAGGTCACGCCAGACCGGACCGAGGACGATATGCGCGTACAGGTCGATCGCACGGCTCTCGTCGATTCCGAGCAGAAGCTCGCGAACGTCACAGCTGCACTTCAGGAAGCGCGAGAACGCCATGCGGCGGCGATGGCGAACGCCCTCATGGCACATGAAGTCGCGGCAACAGAGCAGTTGACCCAGCAGGAACGCGAGTACCGGCTCGAGATTGCACTCGAACGAGACAAGCGCACAACCGTCGAAGAGATGCTGGCAGAAGCCGCGAGCGCCCTCGAAGAAGCTGATAAACGACATGCATCGGCGCTGGCGGACGCGGCCGCACAAACCCGCGCGTTGGAACACACCCGCGCGCGCGCGGCCGACCTCGCCGAGCGTCAGTCACATGTCGAGCGTGAGCTATCGCGGACGACGGCGGATCGCAACAGGCTCGAAGAGCGATTGATCGAGACCGAGGCGGCACTCGACCATGCGCGGCACGAGAGCCAACTTGCTGCTGCCGACATCGCGCGACTGCGGCAGCACGAGGGAGAGCTGTCGGTACAGGTCGCTGAGCTCGAGATTGTTCGCGACAACCTCGATCGTAAAGTGATCGATGCCTCACGCGCGATCATGCGGGCCGGGCAGCGTGAGTCGGAGCTCGCCGGAGAGATCGACCACGAGCGCGCGATGCGATCGACTCTCGAACAGGCAGTTGCGGACGCGGACGCCAAGTTGCGCGAGGCGCGGCAAAGGCACGACGCAGCGCTGGCCACCGCGGCACGCGAGCTCGCTGAGCACAAAGCACAGTCCGATCGCGAGTTGTCGCGCACGGCATCGGAATGCGACGAGCTGACAGGGCGGCTGAACAAAGCCGAACTCGCCTTGACCCAGTCGCGCCACGATCACGGATCCGCCGTCGCCGACGTGGCGCGTTTAACGCAGCGCGAGGCCGACCTGTCCTCGCAACTGGCCCATGCCGAAGGCGCTCGCCACATTATCGAGGGCAAGCTGTCAGACGCCCTGCAAGAAACTGCAGACGCGAGGGAATCCGCAGCCCGCGAGCGCAGCGCGGCGGCAAACCGCCAGGCCGATCTCGAGCTCAGGCTCGTGAAGGAGATCGACTCACGCCAGAGCCTGGAGGCGGCGCTTGATGAGACCCGGTCAGCCGCGCTCGACGCCGAGCGTTGGTTCCGCGAAGAGGCCGCCGTCCTTCGCGCTCAGGGACTCGAGCGAGAGGCATACTTCGAGGGGCGACTGGCCGGCGAACGACTCGAACACGAAAATGGGCTGGCGGAAATGCGGAACGAGTGCGAGCGCCTGGTACAGGCACGCGCGACGGCGGACGAATTTGTCAAGCGGCTCAGTGCCGAGCTGAGCGAAGCCACGCGTGCCATCGAAGATACTCGCCGCGAGTCTCGAGCCACGATCGATCGCTTGTCCGCAGAACACGCCACGGCCCTGGCGGCTTTGGGCGACGTGATTGCCGAACGTGACGAACGGCTGAAGGAGCAGGCCATTTCTCTTCGCGCGTCGGAAACGATGCGCAGCGAGTTGCAGGAACGCCTAGAGGCGGTATTGGCAGCGGAGCGTGATGAAATCGCGCTGGTTCAAGAGAAGCTGATGGCCACTGTCGCGGCGTTGGACGCGACCAGACGCCGGCGGGAGGTTCTGCAGGCAGAGGACGCTCGCACGTCAGAAGTGCACGAGCAGCGTGACGAGATCCGGCTGAACACTCTCCTCTCGTTCGAGCAGTCGACCCTGGCTGCGCTGCACGGCGATGAGGATGGTGTGCTCGTGCGGCGTGTGTTACCCGAGACGCACGCTGCGCCGCAGCAGGGCGACAATACGCTGCCGAGTGTGGCCTCTAGCGCGTTCGCTAAACTTGCGTTGTGACGCCGTCCCTTTTTATTTTGCGTCTGCTTCCATCGATGCAGCCCGCTGTAATCGCGGTGGCGATCAAGTGAGAATTAGGGTGTCGAGGGTCGATATCTATGAATACTCACGATCGCTTCGTCAGGCAGACGATCGAATTGGCTCGCCAGGCGAGAATTGCCGGCAATCATCCGTTCGGGTCACTCCTCGTAGTCGATGGCGACGTCGTCCTCACCGCTGAGAACACGGTGACGACGGACCGCGATCCGACGGCTCACGCAGAGACGAATCTCGTGGCCAAGGCGATCCAACAACTGTCGCCCGATCAGATTCGTCGCAGTGTTCTCTACACGAGTTGCGAGCCGTGCGCGATGTGCACCGGGAAGATCTATTGGTCAGGAATTCGCGCCGTCGTCTACGCGCTCTCCAGCGAGGAGCTCGCTGCATTCGCCAGTGGAAACTTCCTGATTCCCTGCACCGAACTTTTCGCGCGTGGGGCGGAGGCGGTGAGCGTTGTCGGACCGCTGCTGCTCGACGAGGCACGCGAGGTGCATCGCGGCTATTGGAAGACTGAACACCAGGGACTGGAGGTTTAAGAACCCAATTCCCTCGAAAGGCCCGGCGAGCCGCGTGCCCCAGGGGCGTGTCCTCGGCAAGAAGCACCAACTGCGGGTCGTCTGCATCTATCGCCGTTCCCGCTCTTCCAGCGCCCGTGCGGTGCCGAGGATGTTTCTCAGGCCGTAATTGCCTTCGTGACAGGCGTATTCGTAGGGCTGCTGGCTTCTATCCGCCCTGGTCAGATTCATCGCAAACGTCCAAGGTCTCGTCCAAGTGGTTGCATCATCGACGGTGACCGACCAGCGTACTTTGCGCGGACTCAGGGCCGTGAAGCGTTCAATCAGGCGCAGCGTCGATGACTCCGCGCCCCGAAATGCCACTCGCAGCGCTCCCGGATAGAACGTCAGGTGTTCCTTGAAGTTGGTGGTTTCGACGATGAGGGTATTTCCGTCCCAGCGTCCGCGCGCATCACCCATGTAACTCTGCACCGCACTGCCCACGTGGGGACGTCCGTCGAGGGGAATCACGCGGGTCTCGTGAATCTGCTCGTAGCGAATGGCAACATACTGAGGGCTTTGATGAATCTCGTATGCGTTCCCATAGGCCTCCGGAATCATTGAGCCGGGAAAGCCACGCGAGATGCATCGAGCGTAGGTGCCTTGATCCGCATAAGAATCCGTCCCGCGTGGGCGTGACTGCCTATCCGCGTCCGCTTTTGCTCGCGCTTGGCCTGCAACAGTAAATGCGGGGATGCGGCCGTCCGGCGGGTCAACGATCAGCCAGGCGCGGCTGGCTGTCGTGTTCAAGTTGTCGTACCAGCCGATCGTGCCGGGCTCTGCAGGCTCACCGGTGGCCAGACGTTCGAGAAATGCGTCGCGTCTTTCCACGCGAAGTCGGGCCAACTCGGCAGACGTGATGCTCTCGAGTTGCCGACCCTCGAACTCCGCGGGCCGTTCGAACGGAACGCCCCACTCATCGATGTTGGTGTAGACGCCCTCGATGTCGGGATCTCCCCATACTGTCTTCGTCGGCCGCCAACCGTTCGGTATGAGCGGGTCGGGGTCTGCACGATCGCCGGGCTTCAGGCTTTCCGCGATCTTGCGAACGTTGTCGCGATGAGCGTCGCCTTCAGCAGGCCGGTTCGGAGACTGGCTCTCCACACGCGCCGACGCGGCGCAAGCAAGACTTGCGCAGACCGCCGTCACAAGAGCGTGGCGCATGTTACGTGCTCACGGCTGTTCCGCGAACCGGATGATATCTCAGCTCCAATCGGCCCGACGGCCTTTGTATTCCCGGTCTTGCGCCCAACCCGCATGCGGCGCGCTATGATCGCCGGCGATTCAAATAGGAGAGCTTCTCATGACGAATTTGATTTCAGGCGCAATCGGGATAGCTGTGGTTGCGGCCGTCGCATCTTTGGGCGTCTCTGCGCAGCAGAATCAGACGAGTTTTTTCATCACGAGCGCCGGACCTGGCAACGGGGCGAATCTCGGTGGACTCGCCGGCGCCGATAAGCACTGTCAAACGCTCGCGGCGGCTGCCGGAGCGGGCAACCGCACGTGGCGCGCGTATTTGAGCGCCGCGCCCGCAGCCGGGCAACCGGCGGTGAACGCGCGCGATCGCATCGGTAAAGGGCCATGGATGAATTCGAAGGGTGTGGTGGTCGCCAAGTCGGTGGCTGATCTTCATTCCGACGCCAACAATCTCGGCGGCGAAACATCGCTGACCGAGAAAGGCGCGCCTGTCCCGGGTAACCAGCACGACATCCTCACCGGCTCGCAGGCAGACGGAACCTTGCAGACCGGTGATGCGCCATGCGGCAACTGGACCAGCGCCGAGTCGAGCGGCGGGGCGATGGTTGGCCATCACAACAAGCAGGGCGGCGGGGCGGCGCCGAACTCGTGGAACGCCGCGCACAGTTCGAAGGGCTGTTCGCAGCAGAATCTGATCGCCACGGGCGGAAACGGATACTTCTACTGCTTCGCGAACTGATGCGATCTAGGTGAAGGGCGCGTTCTCAATCCGGCGCGGGGTGTCCGTACGGACGCTCCGCATCCGGCCACGCTGCGGGATCAGCTGCGGAACGCTTCAGGCGAGAGCGGATCGAGAACTGCTCCGTCAATCCGATTCAGGGCTCCGCGCACGAACGCCGGCCAGCATCGTCGCGGGCAAGTAAAGTCAGCCTCCGCGTTGAAGTATTGGTGCACTCCGCGCGTCATCGGCAGTCTCATCATCCATTCCAGATAGCACGACCCTTGCTCGATAGTCTGGCGTTCCGCATGACACGCGCAGTTTGCACGAATTGCCAAAGGGCTGGCCGGTTACTCGAAAGCCCAGCCGAGTTGCCGGTCGAGTTCTATGCTTGCGACACGTGCGGACACGTTTGGACGCAAGACAAGACGGATCGCCACACCGCCAAGAAGAAGATTGCGCAGCCCGCTATGAAGTTTCGGGTGGTGCAGCCGTGGGGGCCAGACAAGGGGCGACAGGGCACCGTTCAGAGCGAGCACAAGACTGTCGCTGAGGCGTTCGCCGCACTTGATAGTGTCGCCACCGAGATGGAGCAGTCAGGTGTGCCAGGTGATGCCATCGAACTGGTGGTGGTGGACGAGCACGGGCGAGTGGTGCCGCGACCAAACACGAACTGAGTGAGAGCCTACGATTTTGCGTTAATGGGCGCCTTCGTTCAGGTCCTGCGCGCAGACGATGCCGAGCGCCAACCCCGCCGGGCCAGGTAACCGCGCGGATAGGCGGCACAGCCGCATCCAGACGGATATCTGTATCGAGTCGGACATTAATCTTCGGCCATGTGCAATCGTGCGCCATTGTGGGGCGCAGACATCTTGCATCAACGCTCACACATGCCGTCGTTGTGAGGACGCCTTTAGCGTCTGCGACGGTCGTGCGAGTGAGATGAACCACGACGCGACTTGGCCGGAGATTGAGCGGCGTCGTTCCGCGGAGGGAGATAGACGCAGCGTCCCGCGTGGGGGGCGACGTCGATTCGATTTGCCT
>Ga0075418_10001241_pt1 | contig 28810 bp, 23 predicted proteins | sample SoiMetdeltSBSDD2_FD_81776 | JGI IMG/M metagenome (GOLD analysis project Ga0075418, IMG submission 81776) | Bulk soil microbial communities from a Populus tree surrounding site in Tennessee, USA - Soil MetaG P. deltoides SBSDD2 | ecosystem: Environmental > Terrestrial > Soil > Tree plantation... | reverse complement strand
CTACACCATGAAGGCGCGCGCCGCCGGCTATGAGCTCGACGGAACCAAGGCCGCGGATGTCGCCTCCGGCCAGGAAGCCAGGGCCGACATCAAGCTCAGGAAAGTGAAGGACCTCTCCGCACATCTCACCAATGCCGAATGGTTGATCAGCATGCCGGGCACCCCGGAGCAGAAGAAGTTCCTGCTCAACTGCATCGGCTGCCACACGCTCGAGCGCATCGTGAAATCGACGCACGACGCCGATGGCTTCGTACAGGTTTTCCAGCGGATGAGCTTGTATTATCCCGGCAGCACGCCATTGAAGCCGCAGCGACTTGCCGGCGATGCCACCCGGCTGCGCGATCGGGGGGATGTCAGGAAGGCTGCGGAATGGCTCGCCAGCGTCAATCTGAGCCAGCAGGCGAAATGGAATTGGCCGCTGCAAACCCAGCCCCGGCTGACCGGCAAGTCCACCCGCGTCATCATCACGGAATACGACCTGCCGAATGCCCTGATCCAGCCCCACGACGTCATGCTCGATCGCGCGGGCAACGTCTGGTACTCCGATTTCGGCCAGATGTTCCTCGGCAAGATGGACCCGAAGACCGGCAAGGTGACGCAATATCCGATCCCGGTGGTCAAGCCGGGATGGCCGGTCGGCACGCTCGATCTTCAAATCGACAAGGACGACAACCCGTGGGTCGGCGTGATGTACCAGAGCGCCATTGCGAAGTTCGACAAGAAGTCCGAGAAGTTCCAGATGTGGTCGACGCCCAAGGAATGGGATACCGACGCCGGCCAGCTCGGCCACATCGCGATCGAAGGCACCCCTGCCGACAACAAGGTATGGATCAAGAACTCCGACGGCAGCAACGTCTACCGGCTCGATCTCGTCTCCAACAAGATGGAGAACCTCGGCTCCTTCAAGGATCCGAAGACCGGCAGGCGCATCGGGATCTACGGGATCCACTCGGACGCGCAGAACAACGCCTATCTGCTCGACTTCGCGGCCGGTAACATCGTCAGAATCGACGCCAAGACCGGGAACGCGACCGTCTACCAGACGCCGACCCCGGACTCCCGCCCCCGGCGCGGTCGCGTCGACCACGAGCAGCGATTGTGGTTCGCCGAATACCAGGGCGAGGCCATCGGCATGTTCGATCCCAGGACCGAACGCATCACGGAGTGGAAGGTGCCAACGCCGTGGAGCGCGCCTTATGACGCCGTGGCCGGTCGCAACGGCGAGGCGTGGACGGGGTCCATGCTGACCGACCGCGTGGCGCGCCTCGACATCGTGAGCGGTCGCTACACGGAGTACATGCTGCCGCGCCCGACCAACATCCGCCGCGTCCACGTCGACGATTCGAGGAGCCCCGGCACGCTCTGGATCGGCAGCAATCACGGTGCATCGATCGTCAAGGTCGAACCGCTCGACTAGCTCAGGAGGGCGCTATGACTACGAACCACACGTCGTATGTATACGTCGGCCTCGCGGGGGAGACCGCCCCGGGCCGCGTCGTCAAATCCGGCCTGTACCGTATGGCCGTGGACGGTGAGCGCTGGGAGCTCCTGACCCGCGGTCTGCCCGAGGCGCCCGCCATCCGGGCCATCGCCAACCACCCGGAGCACCCCGAAACGGTATTTATCGGGACGCAGCATGGCCTTTATCGCAGCACGGACCACGGGGAGCACTGGGAAAAGCTCAACGTCCCGGATCACGGCCTGCCGGTCTGGTCCCTGATGTTCGATCCTCGCGATTCCAGGGTGCTGTACGCGGGTTACGAGAACTGCGAGATCTTTCGCAGCGAAGACGGCGGCGAGCGCTGGCACCAGCTTCCCGTGACCGTCCGCTTTCCCGAGGTGACGGTGGCGCCGGGGTCTAACCCGGCCAAGCGCGTCCTGGAACTGGCCGCCAATCCCGCCAATCCCGATGAGGTCTACGGCGCCATCGAAGTCGGAGGCGTCATCCGCAGCCTCGACGCCGGCGAGCACTGGGAGAACGTGAGCCACGGGCAGTACCTGAACGACGACACCGTGGATATGCACGGCGTGCTGGTCGCGCGCTGGCGTCCGGGGACGGTCTTTGCCATCGGCCGCGCCGGGCTGTTCAGCAGCACGGACCGGGGCGGGCACTGGGCCAGCGCCCGGCTCGAGCCGCTGAATCCCAAGGGACAGACCTACTGCCGCGATATCCGCGAGGTTCCCGGCGATCCGAAGACCATCTGGGTTGCCGCCGGCGCGAGTTTCCGGAGCGAGGTCGGCGCCTTGTTCCGCAGCAACGACGGCGGTTCGAGCTGGACCCGGGTGGACATGGGCGTCAAGCCCAGGACCACCATGTTTGCCGTCGCCTTCGACGAGCGGCAGCCCAGCCGCATGTTCTGCGCGACGAGCGGCGGTGAGGTGTTCGCCAGCGCGGATGGCGGCGAGCATTGGACGGAACGCCCCCTGCCTGCCGGGGCAACGCAGGTGTACGCGATGGCGTGCGCCTGACTACTTCATCTTCTTCAGCGCCGCGATCGCCCTCGCCTGATCCTCCGCGCTGTCGCAGGCGAGATAGCTGACGAAATTCCTGCCGATGGCGATCGCGCTGATTCCCCGAAAGCTGATGCCGGCGTCGCCGAGCGCGCGCGTGATCTTCGCCCCGAGGCCCGGCCGGTCCGTGCCCTCGATCCTCACGGAGTGAATGGACGGCGGCGTGCCCATGCCTGCTTCACGGGCGGCGCGGGCAGCCTTCGCGCCCTTGATCGGCGTCGCGAACAGCATGCCCTTTCCCGGATTTTCCGGAGTACGCCGCGCGAACACCATCTCGAAGCTCGCCCCCGCCCTGGCGAGCGTCTCGAGCTTGTCTGCGACTCCTCCCGCGCGATCGTCGATGCTCACCGCCCAGACTTCCGCCTTGGTCGCCTTGGTCGCCTTGAGTGCCATAGCGTTCCTCCTCTGGAAAGTGGTGGTTGGCAATCGGATAATCTACACCGATCGGCTACAATACGACAGCGGCACGACGGCGTGAGGAGACGCATGACCGAACGCATCTGGGATAAATTCCTGACCGAGCGCGACCGGCAGGTGTTCGCCGCCGCCGGCTACGGGGCGCCGCAGGGCTTCGGCAAGCGCCCTGCGCTGGTGATCGTCGACGTCAACTATTTCTTCTGCGGCGACCGGCCGGAGCCTATCCTCGAGTCGATCAAGCGCTGGCGCAATTCGTGCGGGGAGGACGCCTGGCCCGCGATCGGGGTCATCAAGGGGCTCCTGGGCGCGGCCCGCGGCAGAGGCGTGCCGGTGATCTACACCACGGGCAACGCCCGCCCCGACCTGTGGAACCGCGGAAGCTGGCGCTGGAAGAACAGCCGCGCGGGCGAGGACTCGCCGGTGGAGCGCCCGCGCGGCGACTTCCCGGGCAATACGATCGTTCCCGACATCGAGCCCGCTCCGCAGGACATCGTGCTCTACAAGGACAAGCCGAGCGCGTTCTTCGGCACGCCGATGCTGTCCTACCTCGTGCTCCTCAACTGCGACAGCCTGATCGTCACCGGCACTACGACCAGCGGCTGCGTGCGCGCGACGGTGCTCGACGCCTTTTCCAACAACTACCGGGTAACGGTGGTCGAGGACGCCTGCTTCGACCGCTCGCAGGCTTCGCACGCGTTGAGCCTGTGCGACATGCACGCCAAGTACGCCGACGTGCGCCCGGGCGCGGACGCGCTCACCTTCCTGGAAAAATATCCTGCCGGCGAGTTCGAGCTGCCCGCGGGAACGCCGCGGTGATATCGCCCATCCGTCCGGTCAGGCTCGAATGATCGCAGCCATGACCGATTTCGACGTCGTGATCCGCGGCGGCACGGTCGCGACCGACCGGGAGGTGTTCGAGGCCGACGTGGCGGCGAGCGCATCGCCGCGGTGGGCCCGTCGCTCGCCCGGGGCCGGCGCGAGATCGACGCGCGCGGAAAACTGGTGCTCCCCGGCGGCGTCGACAGCCACACGCACATCGAGCAGGTCTCGTCCGCGGGTATCATGACGGCCGACGACTTCTACAGCGCGACAAGGTCGGCGGCATTCGGCGGAACGACGACGGTGATCTGCTTCTGCGCGCAGCACCGCACCGACAGCATTCCGGTGGTGCTCGCCGATTACGCAGCGCGCGCCCGCGCGAAGGCGGTGATCGATTACGGTTTCCATCTGATCATCGCAAATCCCGATGAGGCCACCCTGAAGCGCGACCTCCCGGACGCGATCGCGCAGGGCATACGCTCGTTCAAGATCTACATGACCTACGACCGCCTGCACGTCACCGACGAGCAGATACTCGACGTGATGGCGGTCGCGCGCAGGCACGGCGCGCTCGTGATGGTGCATGCCGAGAACCACGGCGTGATTTCATGGCTTTCCGATCGCATGATCGAGCAGGATAACGTCGCTCCGCGCTATCACGGCATCTGCCATACGCGCGGCGCCGAGCACGAGGCGATCCAGCGCGTCGCGATGCTCGCCGAGCTGATCGACGTGCCCATCCTGATCGTCCACGTATCGACCATCGACGGAATCGAGGAGATCCGCCGCGCGCGCGCCCGGGGCGTGAAGATCTACGGTGAGACCTGTCCGCAGTACCTCTTGCTCACCGCGAAGGACCTCGACCGGCCGGGGCTGGAGGGCGCGATGTTCTGCTGCAGCCCGCCGCCGCGCGACGAGGCCGCGCAGCAGGCGTGCTGGCGCGGGCTCGCGGACGGCGCGTTGAACGTGTGCTCGTCCGACCATGCGCCCTATCGCTACGACGAGACCGGTAAGTTGCCGAAGGGCGGGCGGACGACGTTCAAGGAAATGGCGAACGGCGTGCCCGGCATCGAGCTCAGGCTGCCGCTCATGTTTTCGTTCGGCTACGGCGCGGGCCGCCTCTCGCTGCCGGACTTCGTCGCGCTCACCGCCACGCGGCACGCGCAGATCTACGGCTGCTACCCGCAGAAAGGAACGATCGCGGCCGGCTCGGATGCCGACATCGCGATCTGGGACCCGGACCGGCGCGTTCCGGTTACGCCGGGTCTCGTCCACGACAACACGGGCTATACGCCGTACGCGGGCCGCGAGCTGAAGGGGTGGCCCGTCATCGTGCTCTCGCGCGGCGAAGTGATCGTCGAAGGCGGCAGGCTGAGGGCGGAGCGCGGCCGGGGACGCTTCATTCCCCGGGCGCTCTCGCCGGACGCGGTGCCGTCGGGGCTCAAGGTGCCGGAGATGGCGCAGCTCGACGCCTGGGGCACGCCTCTGCAACCATAGCGAGAATCAAAAAACAGAGCTGAGTTCTACTCCAGCTTGATGCCGGCGCTACGGATGACGCGGCCCCAGCGCTGCGAATCCGCGGTCACGAACGCGGCGAGATTCTCGGGCGTGCCCAGGGGAAGCGCTGCGCCCTGCGACACGAACCGGTCGCGCGCGTCGGGCTCGGACAGTGCACGGCGCGCCTCCCGGTTCCACCAATCGATGACGGGACGCGGCGTTCCCGCCGGCGCGAACAGCGCGAACCAGGCGCCGCCCTGCACTTCGGGCATTCCAGCCTCCGCCATCGTCGGCAACTCGGGGGCCACCGCGAGCCGCTCGGCCGTTGCGACCGCGAGCGCGCGCACCTTGCCGGCGCGCATGTTGGGAAGTGCGAATACAGTGATGTCGAACATCATCATGACGTGACCGCCCATCAGGTCCTGGAGGGCCGGCGCGGCGCCCTTGTAGGGCACGTGCACGATGTCGACCTTGGCGGTGAGCTTGAACAGCTCCGCGGCGATATGGCCCGAGCTGCCGACGCCCTGCGAGGCGTAGGTCAGATCGCCCCGCTTTGTCCTGGCGAGCGCGACCAGCTCCTTGACCGATTTCACCGGGAGCGAGGGATGCACCACCAGTACGTTCGGCACCGTTGCCATCAGGATGACGGGAGTGAAATCCTTCACCGGGTCGTACGGCAGCCTGGCGTAGAGGTGCGGAAGTATCGCCTGCGTGTTGTGCAGTCCCGTGAACAGCGTATAGCCGTCGGGCGCGGCTTTCGCGGCCGCCTCGGCGCCGATGATGCCGCCCCCGCCGGTGCGGTTTTCCACGATCACCGGCTGCTTCGTGGCCGGCCCGAGCTTCTGTGCGACCACGCGCGACAGCTGGTCGCCGAGTCCGCCCGGAGCGAGCGGAACGATGATGCGGACCGGCTTCGCGGGGTATTCCTGTGCGTGCGCGCAGACTGCGATCCCGAGCATTGCCGCGAACGATGCAACGAGCAGCCTCATGTTTTCCCCCATACCTCCTGTGCGACCTCGAGCGCCAGGGCGAGCTTGCGCCGCTCATCGTCCACCGTGATCCGGTTGCCGTGGTGCGTGCTGGAGAAGCCGCATTGAGGCGAGAGGCAAAGGTTCTCCAGCGGCACGTACTTCGCCGCCGCCTCGATGCGGCGCTTCAAGTCGTCCTTCTTCTCCAGCTCGGCAACTTTCGAGCTGATCAGGCCGAGCACCACCCTGCGGTCCCTGGGGATGTAGCGCAGGGGCTCGAACCCGCCGGCGCGGTCGGTGTCGTACTCGAGGAAGAAGGCGTCCACGTCGAGCCGCGTGAAAGCGATCTCGGCGACGTAATCGTAGCTGCCGCTCGCGAGCCAGGTGCTCATGAAGTTGCCGCGGCAGGTGTGCACGGCGACCATCATGTCGTCGGGCACGTCGCGGATCGCCGCGTTCACCGCCTCGGCGTACATCTCCGTGTCCTTTATCGGCTCGTCCCCCAGCCTGCGGAAGGTCTCCTGCACCTTCGGGTCGCCCATCATGGCGATCGTCGTGTCGTCGATCTGCAGATAGCGGCAGCCGGCGGCGTACAGGTCGGCGATCTCCTCGCGGTAGGCCCGGGTCAGATCGGCCCAGAATTCCTTCACGTCCGGGTAGATCCTGGAGAGCGCCTGGCGGTCGCCCCGCGCGTGCAGCATCGCCGGCGACGGCATGCAGAATTTCGGCGTGCGCCGCGTGGCGCCTTTGAGGAATCTGAAATGGTCCAGCATGCTGGGCTTCACGCGCCGGATCCTGCTCTTCACCACCATCAACGGCGGCTGCTCGTCGGCGCCCTGGAAGTGCACGCCGAAAGTGGCGCCGGTGACCGTCTCCACGCCCTCGAAGCCGCGCAGGAAATCTATGTGCCACCAGTCGCGGCGGAATTCCCCGTCGGTGATGCTCTCGAGCCCGACCGACTCCTGGAAGGCCACTACCTCCCGGATGCACTTGTCCTCGACCGCGCGCAACCCCTGCTCATCGAGCTCGCCCCGCTTTGCGCGCTCGCGCGCTTCCTTCAGCTCGGGGGGGCGCAGCAGGCTGCCGACGTGGTCGGCGCGAAACGGTGGGCCTTCCTTGCCTCTCGCCATATCGCCTCCTGATCCGGTTTCACGGCTATCCTGCCACGAACGGCGCCGGGCCAAAAGAAAAACCCCGCCGCGGCGGGGTTTCTTCGTTCAAGACGGTTGAAGGGTTTTCAGGTCATCCTTCATCCTTCCGCCTTCATCCTTCAGGTGCCCCGGCCCCACAGCCCGCAGTAGCGCCTGAGGACGAACGGCAGGCCGCCGGCGTACCCGGGCCAGCTGGCGTACTTCGAGAGCTGCATCTCCTTCTCTACCGGCTCCCAGCATTTGCCCTGTTGCGCCTCAACCTTCACCGCGGCCGACGCTTCCTGCATGAGCGTCAGGAGGTTCTGCACGTCCTGCTTGGTGCCGAGGCGGTCGCCGACACCGGGATGACCGGGAATCAGCCGCTCCCAGTCCATTACGTACAGCTTCTGCAGGAAGTCCTCCCACTCGATGGGGTAGGAGTCGATCATGCCGCGCCCGGGAAACTGCCCCGCGGGAACCGTGTCGACCGTGAAGATGATCTTCTCCTTGGGCAGCCGGATGACCGCGGTGGCGTCGGAATGGTTGAGGCCCATGTAGATCATCTCGACCGTGGTGCCGCCGAGCTTGATCGTCTTCGTCTTGTCGAAGGTCTCGTCCGGCAGGACCGTGTGCGGGTCCTTGAGCTGAACGAGGCGCTCCTTCGCGCGCTTGTGCGCGACGAACTTCGCACCGGCGTCCTTGAACGGCTGGCCGCCCGCGATATGGTCGAAGTGGTGATGGCTGTAGAGCACGTACTTGATCGGCTTGTCGCTGACCTTCCTGATCTCTTCGAGATAGGTCTTCACAGCCTCGGGACGCCCATAGCCGATCGGGTCGGTGACGATCACGCCGGCGGGCGTGACTATGAACATCGACAGCGAGTTCTGGTAGCGGAAGGTGTAGACCCCGTCGGTGCCGTCCACCTTGGTGGTCTGGAACACCGGCCGGCCCGGCTGCTGCGCTTGGGCCGTGGCGCCGAATACAGTAGCGGCGAGTGCCGCCAGTGCGATACCGCGTAGCAAGGCTGACATGTGGATCCCCTTTCCCGGTTGAGGTATTGCGGCGAACAGCGCGGCGCCATGGGATATTCCCCGGCGCTTTCTTTTCCTCCCCGGGATTCTACAGGTTATAGCCTTTTTCGTTGTGCATGACGGTGTCCAACCCCTCCGTTTCCTCTTCCGGCTCCACCCGCATGCCCGCGACCGCGTCGCTCACCTTGAGCAGGATCCAGGTGATTATGCCCGACCATGCCCCGACCGCGAGCACCCCGGTCAACTGGACCAGCACCTGGTCGCCCATCGTCACTTTCTCGGGATAGCCGACGCCGCCGAAGGTGGATGCCACAAACACGCCCGTCAGGATCGTGCCGATGATTCCGCCCACCCCGTGCACAGGGAAGACGTCGAGGGAGTCGTCCACCTTGAGCGCCTGCTTCATGTAGCTCGTGGCGAAGAAGCACACGATCCCGGCGGTCGCGCCGATGGCGAGAGCGCCCATGGGGCCCACGAAGCCCGATGCCGGCGTAATGGTGCCCAGCCCGGCGACCATGCCGGTGACGATTCCCAGGACCGAGGGCTTACCGTAGCGCGCCCACTCGCACACCATCCACGCGAAGGCGCCGGTCGCCGCACCAATGTGGGTCACCAGCATCGCCATGCCCGCGGCGCCGTCGGCGGCGAGCGCGCTGCCTGCGTTGAAACCGAACCAGCCCACCCACAGCATGCTCGCGCCGGTCACTGTCATGGTCATGTTGTGCGGCGGCATCGGCGTCTCCGGGAAGCCCCTGCGCCGGCCCAGCACGATTGAGCAGACGAGCGCCGCCATGCCCGCGTTCAGATGGACGACCGTCCCGCCCGCGAAATCCATGATGCCCATCTTCTGCAGCCAGCCGTCGCCCCATACCCAGTGCGCTACCGGGCAATAGACGAAGATGAGCCAGAGCAGGCTGAAGAGCAGCATGCCCGAGAACCTCACGCGTTCGGCGTAGGCCCCGATGACGAGCGCGGGCGTGATGATGGCGAAAGTCAGCTGGTACATCGCGAACACGGTCTCCGGGATGCTGCCCTTGACCGTCTTGACGTCGATGCCGGAGAGGAAGGCCTTGTCGAAGCCGCCGTACCACGCGTTCAACGCGCCGGCGTCACCGAATGCGATGCCGTAGCCGACCACCACCCACGCCAGGGTCACGATGCAGGTGATCGCGAAGCACTGCATGAGCACGGAGAGGACGTTTTTCATGCGGACGAGGCCCGCGTAGAACAGCGCGAGACCGGGAAGCGTCATGAACAGGACCAGCACCGCGGCGGTGAGCATCCACGCGGTATTCGCAGGGTCCAGCTTCAGCGGTTCCGCCGCGGCACCTTGCGCGTGGGCAAGCGATGCGGCAAACAACAGGATGGGTACCAACGAGAAATAGCGGTGCGTTCTTATCATTGACTCCTCCCTTGGATACGCTGCGTACTGGTGCAGCGCTCCGCACCAATCTCAGGCATTTGCACCAATAATGCGCATCGCGACGGGCTTGGTCAAGTCCGGCAGCCTGCCGGACTTGAATTGCGGATTGGCAGGTGATGAATCCCGCCACATCCCGGCTCGTTCAATTGCCGGCGCTGAACTTTCCAAGTTGGAGGAGCATGCCCAGCTCGTCGCGCATGACCCATTCCTCGGCGATCCTGCCGTCCTGCAACCGGAACTGGACGATGGCCCGCCATTCCAGGGCCTGTTCCGCTGCTACTGCCACGTCGCCGGCGCGGCTCGCGAAAACATGGGGCCGCACCCTGGTCCGGTGCAGCACGCGCATGGCCACCATGTCGCCTTCCGCGATCGCGCCGGACAGCTCGGTGGAGAATTCGGTGTAGTCCTGCAGCACCGTGCGCAGCCGCTGCACGGCCGCGTCGATGCCGACGACGTCGAAGCCGGGCCGATGGAGGCACACGTCGCGCGCGAGGAGCTCCGGTATCAAGTCGAAGCGCTTGCGATCGAGGACCTCGTGGAAATAGCGCTCCACGACGGCTTTGTGGCGCGCTTCCTGGGCCTTGGGGATGTAGGGTGCTTGGGCCATATGGAGCTCCGAGCTATGAGCTATGCGCTATGAGCTACAACCGACGGGCTGTGAGCTCACGGCTCACAGCCTTCCTAGTGCATGGCGGCGTTCAGCTTCCCGCGGCCCGCGCTTTCTCCGCCACCCTCGCGCTGAACCGCGCCGCGTCGATGACGAAGCGCTCGTGCGTGCCCTCGGTGATTTTGTCCACGCCGTCGTGCGCGGAGACCGTGAAGTAAAGCTTTTTCCCTTCCACCCGGTCGAGCCGCACATCCACGGTCACCGAGAGGCCCGCCGGCGTGGCGGCGAGATGAGATACGTTGATATGGGTGCCGACGGACTGCTCGCGCGGCCAGTCGAGGTGAGGATTCAACGCCTCGATGCACGCCCATTCCAGCAGGCCCACCATGTAGCCGGTCGCCAGCACCTCGGGCATGACCTGGAATGACCCGGCCTCGGGATAGAGGTGCGGGACCGTCTTCGTCGGCGGCACCTTGAAGGTAAATTGACTGGTGAGACCGGGCTTGAGGGAGTCTTTCATCGCTGGGTGACGACGCCTGACGGCGGTGACGATGCTTGCTCGCGCTCGCTGGTGACGACACTTCGTTGGTGACGACACTTAACGGCTGGCGACGATAGCATTGTTCGTTTCCGCTCGTCTTTGCAGTTCGTCACCGCGGAGCTCGTCACCGCGTCAGCTCGTCACTGCGAAGCTCATCACCGCGACGCTCAGCGCGGATGATGCCGCCTGTCCCCCTGAGCCGGCGGGGCGGCGTTCAATATTTCGTCGACCGTCGTGAGGCCGGCGGCCACCTTCATCGCGCCGCTGATCCGCAACGGCTTCATGCCGTCCTTGTAGGCGCGCTCCTGCAGCGCGGCGAGATCGGTTTCGGGGAGGATGATTTTCCGGAGATCCGGGGTCATCACCATCGTTTCGTAAATGCCGAGCCGTCCCGCGTAGCCGGTCATGCGGCACTCGAGGCAGCCCTTGGCAAGATAGGTCGTGCGCCTGGGCTTGGGCGCCTTCCACGGCGCGGTGAGCAGCTCCCAGGCGGAATCCTCCAGGTCCTGCTGTTCCTTGCAGTGGCGGCAGAGCGTGCGCACCAGCCGCTGCGCCATCACGCCCAGAATGCAGGACTGCATGAGGTACGACGGCACGCCCAGATCGAGCAGCCGTGTGATCGCGGACGGCGCGTCATTGGTATGCAGGGTAGAGAGGACCAGGTGGCCGGTCAGCGCCGCCTGCACCGCCATCTCGGCGGTTTCCAGGTCGCGGATCTCGCCTACCATGATGATGTCGGGATCCTGGCGCATCAGCGTGCGGATGCCGGCGGCGAAATCCACGCCCAGCGCCTGCTGCACCTGCATCTGGTTGAACGCTGGCTCGACCATCTCGATCGGGTCCTCGACGCTGCAGACGTTCACTTCCGGCAACGCGAGCTGCTTCAGCGTGGAATAGAGCGTCGTGGTCTTGCCGGATCCGGTCGGTCCGGTCACGAGGATGATGCCGTGCGGCTCGGCCGCCATGTGCGTCCACTTGCGCTCGTCTTCCTCGGTAAACCCCAGCTCCTTGTAGTCCTTGACCAGGTTCTCGGGGTTGAAGATCCGCATGACCAGCTTCTCGCCGAACGCGGTCGGCATGGTCGACAGCCGCAGCTCGACCTCCTCCGCGTCGGGGGTCACGGTCTTCAGGCGCCCGTCCTGCGGCCGGCGCTTCTCCACCACGTCCATGCGGCCCAGCACCTTGATGCGGCTGGTCATCGCGGCGAGGACCGGCGTCGGGATCTGGTAGACGTGGTGCAGCACGCCGTCGATCCGGAAGCGCACGTTGGAGACGTCGCGCCGCGGCTCGAGATGGATGTCGCTCGCGCGCTGCTCGAAGGCGAAGTTGAACAGCCAGTCGCAGATGTGGACGATGTGCTGGTCGTTGGCGTCGAGCTTCCCGCTTCTCCCGAGCTGCACCAGCTGCTCGAAGTTGGCGATCTCGCTGTAGGCGCCCTTGCCCTTTTCGGTCGCTCCCTTGACCGAGCGCGCGAGATTGAAGAACTCGACGATGTAGCCCTGGATGTCGACCGGATTCGAGATCACCCGCTTGATCTCGAGCCGCAGCACCTGCTTGAGGGATTCCTCCCAGCCGCGTATCCAGGGCTCGGCGGTGGCTATCGTCGCTTCCCGGCTGGTCACGCCGACCGGCAGGATCTTGAAGCGCTCCGCGTACGCGCTCGACATGACCTTGGTCACCGCGGCGAAGTCGATCTTGAACGGATCGATGTGGAGATAGGGCAGGCCGCTTTTTTCTGCGAGCCACTGCGTGAGTATCTCGAGGTTGAGCGCCTTGCGGGGGTTGCGCGGGTCTTTCCACTTCTGGTCGGCGACGATCACCAGCGGGTGGATGTCGTTGCGGGCGCCGCGCCGGTCCCGGGTGAGCTGATCGGCGGCCTCTTTCGAGATCAGGCCATCGGCGGCGAGGTCGGCGAGCACCTTCCCCAGTTCCAGCCTGCGCTCCGCCTGCTCCTCGACAGCTTTGGCCATTGCCATGATAGACGGCAATATAGCCGGAACCACAAATTACATCAACGAGCTACGAGCTGCGGGGCACTACTTCAGCTTCACCGCCAGCGCGTAGCAGAAGTAGCCGCGCCGAAACCACGCACGGTCGTCGTTCAGGCAGACGACGTTCGTGAGCGCATCCGCGCCGGCCTTGACCGCTTCCTCGGACAGCTGCGCCAGCGCGGCGCTCGACTCCGGATGCGCGGGGACGTCGAAGGCTGTCCGCCACGAATCGACCCACAGCCGCCTGATCACGGTGTAGCGATCGGGCGCAAGCTGGGTGGCGTCGAAAGTGCGAAGCGCCTTTTGCAAGGGCTCCTGGGCGACGCTTGCGCAAGGCGCCGCGACGAGCAGAACGCCAAGTGCCGCGTAAATTGCGCCGTGCGATTTCATCAGGGCTCGTAGCCGCTGCGGCGGCGTGCCGTCTCAGCGCAGCGAAGCGTTGATCTTCTCCAGCGCCGCCGGGCCGGGACACAGTTCGCGCTCGGAGAGCTGGTTCAGCGGGGTCTCTACCGTGTTGAGGTGCTCGTGGAGGTCGACGGAGTCGGGATCGACGTACAGCAGCCCGGTTACGACTTCGCCCGCCGCCGCGCGCTCCTGCAGGTAGTTCATCACCCTGATGCGATTGGTCGGGTCGTAGTCCTCGGCGAGCTTGCGCAGGCGCACCACCGTACCGTCGTGCTGCGGCACGTCTATGACCGTGCCCGCCGCGTAGTCGGCGGTGATTTCTGCCCGGCGCTCGATGAAGTCGAGCCGGTTGACCGCCTCGTTGTGCTCGCGCACGTACTCGTAGCTCTTGGTCGATCCGGCGTGGTTGTTGAACGCGACGCACGGCGAGATGACGTCGATGAATGCCGCTCCCCGGTGCTGGATGGCGGCCTTGATGAGCGGCACGAGCTGCTTCTTGTCGCCCGAGAAGCTGCGCGCGACGAGGGTCGCGCCCAGCAGCAGCGCGAGTCCGATCATGTCGAGCGGCTCGTCGCTGTTCGCGATGCCGCGTTTGGACTTCGAGCCCTTGTCCGCGGTCGCCGAGAACTGGCCCTTGGTGAGGCCGTAGACGCCGTTGTTCTCGACGATGTACACCATGTTCACGCCGCGCCGGATCGAGTGCGCGAACTGGCCGAGCCCGATGGAGGCGGAATCTCCATCGCCCGACACGCCCATGTAGAGCAGGCTGCGGTTCGCGAGGTTGGCGCCGGTCAGCACCGAGGGCATGCGCCCGTGCACACTGTTGAAGCCGTGCGAATTGCCGAGGAAATAGTCGGGAGTCTTGGACGAGCAGCCGATGCCGGACAGCTTGGCGACACGGTGCGGCTCGATGTCGAGCTCCCAGCACGCCTGTATGATCGCCGCGCTGATCGAGTCGTGCCCGCAGCCGGCGCACAGCGTGGAAATCTTGCCCTCGTAGTCGCGGCGCGTATAGCCCGCCTGGTTCTTGGCGAGCGTCGGGTGGTGGAGCCTGGGTTTTGCGAGATATGTCATGGCAGGTGTCGCTCTCTACGCCAGATTGCTGATTCCGGAATCCTGCGCCCCGACCGCCGCGCGCGCGCCGCCCTTCAGCGGCACGACAGTGCGGGCCGCGGCGTGCTGCGAGATCTGGTCCACGATGAAGCGCGCCGTGACCGGCGTGCCGTCGTAGTGCAGAACGGAGATGAGGCGCGTCGGGTTCACCTTTGCCTCGTTGACGAGCAGCGTCTTCAGCTGTGCGTCGCGGTTCTGCTCGACCACGAACACCCAGGGATGCGAGGCGACGAAGTCGGCGATCTCCTCCTGGAACGGGAAGCCCCGGACCCGCAGCGCGTTGACGTGTATGCCACGCCCGGCGAGCACGTCGAGCGCTTCCTGCATCGAGGGGCTGGTCGAGCCGTAGAAGATCGCGCCGAAGCGCGCGGGCTTCTCCGCGGGGTAGAGGAGCGGCCTCGGCACCAGCGACTTTGCCGTGTCGAACTTGCGCTGGAGCCGCTGCATGTTGTCCATGTAGTCGGGTCCGGCTTCCGAGTAGCGGGCGTAGCGGTCCTTGGTGGTGCCGCGCGTGAAATAGCCGCCGCGCGTGGGATGGGTGCCGGGATAGGTGCGGTAGGGGACCCCGTCGCCGTCGACGTCGAGGTAGCGCCCGAAATCGCGGCCCGATTCCAGGTCGTCGTAGTCCATGACCTTGCCGCGGTCGTAGAGCTTTTTGTCGTCCCACTGGAACGGCTCGCACAGGCGCTGGTTCATGCCGATGTCCAGGTCGGTCAGCACGAACACGGGAGTCTGCAGCCGCTCAGCGAGGTCGAACGCCTGCGCGGTAAGGCTGAAGCACTCGGCCGGATCCTCGGGAAACAGCAGCACGTGCTTGGTGTCGCCGTGGGAGGCGTAGGCGCAGGAGAGCAGATCCGATTGCTGGGTGCGCGTGGGCATGCCCGTGGACGGTCCGCCGCGCTGCACGTCGATCAGCACGACGGGTATCTCGGCGAAGTAGGCGAGGCCGATGAATTCGCCCATGAGCGAAATGCCGGGGCCGGACGTCGTCGTGAACGAGCGCGCGCCGTTCCAGCCGGCGCCGATCGCGATGCCGACCGATGCCAGCTCGTCCTCGCCCTGGATGATGGCGTGGCGCGCTTGCTTCGTCTCCGGATCCATCCGGTATTTCCGGCAGTAGCCGATGAAGGCTTCCGCGAGCGAGGAGGAAGGGGTGATGGGGTACCACGCGCACACCGTCGCGCCGCCGTACACGGCGCCCAGCGCCGCCGCGCTGTTGCCGTCCACGAAGATCTGGTTGCCGACGCCGTTTGCGCGCTTCACGCGCAGCCCGAGCGGGCAGGAAAGGTGCTCGTAGGCGTAGTCGCGTCCCAGCTTGAGCGCTTTCACGTTCGATTGCAGCAGAGCTTCCTTGCCGCGGTATTGCTCGGCGAAGAGCTTTTCGATCTCCGCCGGGTCCATCTCGAGCAGCGCGGAGAGCGCGCCGACGTAGATGATGTTCTTGAAGAGCTGGCGCTGCCGCGGGTCGCTGTAGGTGGCGTTGCAGACCTCGGTCAACGGCATGCCGATCACGTTCACGTCCTCGCGGAACTTCGACCTCGGCATGGGCTTGGAGCTGTCGTAGAAGACGTAGCCTCCCGCCTCGATCTCCTTCAGGTCGTTGTCCCACGTCTGCGGGTTCATCGCGACCATGAGGTCCACACCGCCGCGCCGGCCGCGGTAGCCGGCCTCGTTCACCCTCACCTCGTACCACGTCGGCAGGCCCTGGATGTTCGAGGGGAAGATGTTGCGCGGGCTGACCGGCACGCCCATGCGCAGGATGGCGCGCGCGAAGAGCTCGTTGGCGGACGCTGAGCCCGAGCCGTTGACGTTGGCGAACTTGACGACGAAATCGTTTACAGCTTCGATCTTATTACTCACGAATTCCTCACTTGGGTCACCGTCGTCAACTCAATCCAACGGCTTTCGGTTGGCGGATCGAAGCTGTGCGCCGATTCGCCCGGTCGCATCCCCGGAAACCGGGGCCCCTGCTCCTGGGCTCACGTCGCTACCCCTCTCTTACTCATGCGGCTTTCCTTTTCGGGCTGCGGCACGCCGGACCGGCCTGGGTCATGTCGAGCAGGAATTTCTGCATGTCCCACGCGCCGGTCGGGCAGCGCTCGGCGCACAGGCCGCAGTGCAGGCACACGTCCTCGTCCTTGGCCATGACGCGGCCGGTCCGCAGCGGGTCCGAGACGTACAAATCCTGGGACAGGTTGGATGCCGGGGCGTTCAGCAGCGTGCGCAGCTCCGGCTCCTCCGCGTTCGGCGTGAAAGTGATGCAGTCCATCGGGCAGATGTCCACGCACGCGTCGCACTCGATGCAGAGCTTGGTGGCGAACACCGTCTGCACGTCGCAGTTCAGGCATCGCTGCGCCTCGGAGAACCCGGTCTTGGGATCGAATCCCAGCTCGACCTCGACCTTGATGTCCTTCAGCGTCACCTTCTTGTCGCGCCAGGGAACCTTGTAGCGCTGGGCGATGGAGATATCGTTGTCGTAGCTCCACTCGTGGATGCCCATCTTCTGGCTCGAGAGCACGACCGATGGCTCGGGCCGCTCGCCGACATCCTCGCCGTGGCACAGCTTGTCGATGGAGATCGCGGCGTCGTGGCCGTGGGCGACCGCCCAGATGATGTTCTTGGGCCCGAACGCGGCGTCGCCGCCGAAGAACACGTTGGGCAGGGAGGATTGCATGGTGATCTTGTCGACGACCGGCATGCCCCATTTGTCGAATTCGATGCCGGCGTCGCGCTCTATCCACGGAAAGGAGTTTTCCTGGCCGACCGCGACCAGGACGTCGTCGCATTCGAAATGCTGGTCCGGCTCGCCGGTGGGCACCAGGTCGCGGCGGCCTTTCGCGTCATACACGGCCTTCACTTTCTCGAAAGTGATGCCGATGAGCTTGCCATTGTCGTGCGTGAACGCCTTGGGGACGAGGAAGTTGAGGATCGGGATGTCCTCGTGCGTCGCGTCTTCTTTCTCCCAGGGCGAGGCTTTCATTTCCTCGTAGCCCGAGCGCACGATGACCTTGACGTCCGTCCCTCCGAGCCGCCGCGAGGTCCGGCAGCAGTCCATCGCGGTATTGCCGCCGCCCAGGACGATCACGCGCTGGCCGATCTTGTCGACGTGTCCGAACGAGACCGAGGACAACCAGTCGATGCCGATATGAATGTTGGCTGCCGCTTCCGTGCGGCCGGGCACGTCGAGATCGCGCCCGCGCGGCGCGCCGCTGCCGACGAAGATGGCGTCGTAGCCTTCGCCGAGAATCTTCTTCATGCTCTCGATCTTCACGCCGCCGCGGAACTCCACATCCAGGCCCAGGATGTAGCCGACCTCCTCGTCGATCACCTCCAGCGGCAGGCGAAAGCGCGGGATCTGCGACCAGATCATGCCGCCTGCGCGCGGGTCCTGGTCGAAGATCGTGACGGAATAACCCAGCGGGGCGAGATCGCGCGCGACGGTGAGCGAGGCGGGGCCGGCGCCGATGCAGGCGATGCGCTTGCCGTTCTTCTGCTTCGGCACCTTCGGCAGGCGCTCGCGTATGTCGTCCTTGTTGTCGGCGGCGACGCGCTTCAGGCGGCAGATCGCGACGGGTTCCGGTTTCTCGGCGTTGCGCTCCTCCACGCGCCCGCGCCGGCAGGCGGGTTCGCACGGACGATCGCACGTGCGCCCGAGGATGCCGGGGAACACGTTCGAATTCCAGTTGACCATGTACGCGTCGCTGTAGCGGCCCGCTGCGATCAGGCGGATGTACTCGGGAACGGGGGTATGGGCGGGACACGCCCACTGACAATCTACAACTTTGTGAAAATAGTCCGGCGCACCGATATTCGTGGGTTTCAATCCTGCTCCTTTGGCGGTACTGCTTTTTTCGTTTAACGGTTCTGCCCCCATTCCGGATGACAGCGCCGTGGCCGCAAGCCTCGTACATGATAATGCTAAGTAACCGTTTTGAAAAGAGTTTCCTCGTTCGTGCGGCACTGCACTATCGCCGTTAGGCCGGTGCAGTAGCTGCCCGGTCGGACCGGCACCATTCCGCGCGCGGGCAAAGTTCACACGCCGCACCGCGACTGGAATCCCGCCAGCGATATTGTGGTTCAGTTTGCCGGCGCCGCGACGTAAACTCTACGATGCACGCGCCGCAATCGAAGCCCCACCATGTGCGCAACAGGGGTTTACGCAACAGTTGAGGGAAACTCGGTCGCTCCCGCGCCGGCAGCCGCCGAATGTTTGCGGCAGCGTGTCGGATCGGATAAAATCTTGCACAAACAGGTACTAACGAAAGTTAGTTAATGCTGGATCAGGAGGTGCGGCATGGGCGGAAGGCAGTTGGGCATGTGGGTTCTGGTCGCGGTAATCGGGCTGGCTTTAGGTGGATGCACTGGGGCGAACTTTCCTCCGGCGCCCGGCGTAATCGAGTCCTTCGAGCCGCAATACCTCATCGGCCCCGGCGACAGCGTAAACATCCAGGTCTGGCGCAATCCTGAACTCTCCATGATCGTTCTGGTGCGGCCGGACGGAAAAATTACGACACCGCTGGTGGAGGATTTGCCGGCATCCGGCAGGACACCGACCCAGCTTGCCCGGGAAATTGAGAAGTCTCTTTCCAAGTACGTACAGAGCCCGGTCGTTACTGTCATCGTCGCCGGGGGTGTCGGGCCCTACACCGAGCAGATTCGCGTGCTGGGGGAGGCGGCGAAACCGCAGGCAATGCCGTACCGCGAGAACATGTCGTTGCTCGACGTGATGATCCAAGTCGGCGGCATCACCGATTTCGCGGCGGGAAACAGGGCAAGCATATTGCGAACCGTCGGCGGCAAGAAGGAGCAGTTGGGCGTGCGGCTGCAGGATCTGCTGAGGGGAGGCGATCTTACGGCCAACGTGGCAATGCGACCCGGGGATGTGCTGATCATCCCGCAGGGCTTCTTTTAGTGCCCCATTTTCTTCTCTATCTGGCGAAAACTCGATACTTCCGACGACATTTCGATTGGCCCATCGGTGACTGCGCTGCGTAGCGGGAGCCCGGGAGGCTGGCGGCAGGAACTGCTTCCGGGTGCTGCTGTCTTTAGGGCGGGCCTGCAGCCGGTATGGAAATTGCTCTGTGTGCCCCCTCAAGTTGTGGAGTTGACACTGTAGGAACCGACAAATGCACGAGATCGTCGACCAGATTCTGGGATATATCCGAGCCGCATGGCGGTATCGTTGGTACGCCGTGGGTGTGGCCTGGGCTATAGCTGTCGGCGGGTGGGTGTTCGTGTACACCATGCCCGACCGTTACGAGGCGACGGCCCGGGTGTACGTGGATACGCAATCGGTGCTGCGCCCCTTGCTTGCCGGACTCACGGTCCAGCCCAACATCGAGCAGATGGTCACGATGATGAGCCGGACGCTGATCAGCCGCCCGAACCTGGAGAAAGTCATCCGGATGGCCGACCTGGACATCAAGTTGAAGACCACCGAGGATCGGGAAGCGCTGATTGCGCGGCTCGGGAGGGATCTCCAGATCAGGAATGCCGGCCGCGAGAATCTCTATACCATTGCCTTTGCCGAGAACAATCCGCAGGAAGCGAAGCGCGTCGTACAGTCGCTTCTCACGATCTTCGTGGAGGGCAGCCTGGGCGACAAGCGCAAGGATTCCGACTCGGCGCGCCGCTTTCTCGACGAGCAGTTGAAGGCGTATAGCGACAAGCTCATCGCAGCGGAGAGCGCTTTTACCGAATTCAAGCGCAAGAACGTGGGGTTGATGGCGGGACGGGGCGGGGGCGGCCAGGATTACTACGGGCGGCTCGGCGAGGCGCAGTCCGCGGTGAATCAGGCGGAACTGGAGTTGAAGGAAGCGGAGAATGCCCGGGACGCGCTGAAGAAGCAGCTGTCCGGCGACGAGGCGCTGCCCTCGCTTCTCGACGACAAGAAGGGTGGATCCGCGCAAGGATCCGCGCAAGGATCCGCGCAAGAGCCGTCGAACCCGGAGATCGATGCCCGCATCACCGCGCTGGAGCAGAAAATGGATGCCCTGCGCCTCAGCTACACCGACCGGCACCCGGACATCGTGGGGATCCAGCGCATCATCGTCCAGTTGAAGGAGCAGAAGAAGGCGGAGGCCAAAACGCAGAAGGCGCTGCCGCCCGCGATGCAGGCGCAGAACGCCAATCCTTTTCAGCAGCAGCTGAGTCTCTCCCTCGCGTCAGCCGAGGCGAACGTGGCGTCCATGAAGGCAAGGGTCGCCGAGTACAAACGGCGCCTGGAGGGGTTGAAAGCGGCAGTCAATGCGCAGCCCCAGGTCGAAGCTGAATATGTCCAGCTCACCCGCGACTACGAGGTGACGAAGGCCAACTACGAGCGGCTGCTCACCCGTCGCGAACAGGCCCAGATGTCCGGGGAAATGGAATCGAACGCGAGCGTGATGGACTTTCGCGTGATCGATCCGCCCACGGTGCCGTCGACCCCGAATGCGCCGAACCGGCAGCTCCTGATTACGATGGTCATGCTGCTCGCGCTGGGGGCCGGCATAGGCGTCGCGTTCGTGCTGAGTCAGATCAGGCCGACTTTCAGCGACGAGAAGAGACTGCGGGAGCTCTCCGGCCTGCCGGTATTCGGAACGGTGGCCATGGCCTGGACGGATGTGCAGCGAGGCAAGCGCAGAAAAGGATTGATCGCGTTTCTGCTGTCCTTCGTGAGCCTGTTGTCGGCTTATGGCACGGTCCTGGCGGCGCTGTCGCTGCGCTGACGAAGACCGCGGACCGGCAATGAAAGAGACTATGGCAAACGGAACAGCGTATCAAGAGGTGCCCCAGTGAGCCTTATCGAAAGAGCGGTGGACCTGCTCGGCCCGGCTGCCAGCCAGCCGCAGCGCACGCGTCCCGCGGTGCCGCCGGCGCCTTTTACCGTGAACGAGGGGCCCGCCTTGCAGGAGGATCTGATCGAAAGGCTCGCCGCCCGCGGCACTGGGTTCCAGTCGCCTCCTGCGGAGAACGGCTCGTCGTCGGCGGTTGCGCCCGTGCTGTCCGGCGGCGAAAGGCCCGGTGATGAAGGAATAGCGCCTGCGCCCGCGGCGCGTGCCACCGGAAACAACATCACGATAGACTTCGCCCGGCTGCAACGCCAGAGCATTATTACGCCGGGCAGCGGCCGGACTCCGATGGGGGAAAGCTTCAGGCGCGTCAAGCGGCACTTGCTCGCGAATATCGCGAACGCGGAGCCCGGGGCGCCCGCCAATCTCGTCATGGTGACGAGCCCGCTTGCGAACGAGGGAAAGACGTTCTGCGCTATCAATCTCGCGATCAGCATGGCCATGGAGATGGAACGCACGGTGCTTCTGGTGGACGCGGACGTCGCCAAGCCGTCCGTGCCCTCGGTGCTGGGCCTCAAGATCGACAAGGGATTGATGGACGTCCTGTTTCAGGAGGGCGCCAATCTCTCCGACGTGTTGTGCAGGACCAACATCGACAAGCTGACGCTCCTCCCGGCGGGGAAAGGCCGTCACCAGGCTACCGAGATGCTGGCGAGCGACGCGATGGGCGCGCTGCTCACGGAGATGTCCGAACGCTACAGCGACCGCATCATCGTTTTCGATTCCCCGCCGCTGCTCGCCGCCAGCGAGGCGAGTGTACTCGCGACCCGCATGGGGCAGATAGTCATGGTCGTGGAAGCAGGAAAGACCACCGAAGCCGCGCTCAAGGAATCGCTCACCCGCATCGAATCGTGCCGCAACGTCGGCCTGCTGCTCAACAAGATCGAAGGCGCCGGCCTGGGACTTGGCGGCTACGGCTACGGCTACGGCTACGGATATGGCTCGTAGCGGAGCCCGCCGCCGACCCGGGTTGGGCGCCTGCGGTAGATGCGCGCGGCGGTTGATCCGCTTCCTGCCGTCTGCATCCGTTCTGCCGTCGCTCCTCGTGGGCCCGGTGGCTTGCGCCGCGGAGTTCGAGCTGCGCCCGACGCTGACGGTCGGACAGTACTACACGGACAACGTGAGCCTGGCGCCGCGCGGGCTGGAGCAGAGCGACTGGGTGACGATGGTGACCCCGGGCCTGATCTTCAACTACAACGGCGCCAAGCTGAAGTTCTTCGCCGCCCTCTCGGCGGACGTCATATACCGGGGCAACGACAGCTCCGTGGAAGTGGAGCCGCGCTACACCGGCGGCACTGTCGGCAGCATGGAAATCGTGGATAGGCTGCTCTATCTGGACACCGATTCCACGGTCTCGCAGCAGGGTACCTCGGCCTTCGGACGGCAGGCGCTCAATAACGTCAACACCACGGACGACCGCGCGACCGTCCTGACGACACGCGTCAGCCCGTACCTGCGCTACTTCTTCGGGACTGATGCCTCGGCCGAGGTCCGCTATTCCTACACGATCGTGCAAGGCGATGCAGCGACCGGCGGGAGCGCCGGGGGCTCCGCCGCCGCCTCGCGAGGCGCCAACAGCGGCGGAAACCGGGTCGACGTGCACCTCGCGAGCGGACCGGCCTATAAGCGCACGACGTGGACCACCCACTACTACTATGATCGGGTGAACTACGATCTTGCCCGCGATACGACCGCCCAATCCATAACTGGGGGGCTGCGCCACCTCATCACTCCGTTCGTCGGGCTCCTCGCGAACGTGGGATACGAGGACAATAATTACATTTCCACCACCACCACGCCCACGGGCGCATTCTGGAGCGCGGGCTTCGACTGGAACCCGTCCCCCCGCACACAGCTCGCGGCCACTACCGGCAGGCGCTACTACGGTCCGTCGCACTCGTTCCTGTTTTCACATCGCACGCGCCTGACGGTATGGAACGTGCGCTATTCGGAGTCGATTTCGAGCTACCGCCAGCAGCTCCTGGCGCCGGTCGGGAACAGCACCGCAGACTATCTCAATACCCTGAACCTCACGCGCATTCCCGACCCGGTCGCCCGGCAGCAGGCGGTCAACGATTTCATCCAGACATCGGGGCTCCCGCCGACTCTCTTCGCGCCCGTCACGTTTTTCACCAACCAGTTCTATCTCGACAAGACATGGAGCGCCTCGGTCGGCCTCCAGGGGCCGCGCCATACCTTCTTCGTCAACTTCTTCGAGACGTCGCGCGAGTCGCAGGCCGCCGGATTGCCTGACCCCGGGGGGGATTTCTCGTCGGCCTCCACCGTCAAGCAGACGGGTGGCGGCGTCGTGTGGACCTGGCGCCTCACCGCGGTCGACTCCTCCACGATGAGCGCGGGCTACAACCGCAGCGAGACGCCGGGACCCGTCTCCCGCGAGGAAATCCTAAAATATCTTCGGGTCACGTACGTGCATCAGTTCAGTCCCAAGATGTCGGGCTCGATCAACATGCACCGGCTGGACAACGATTCCACTAGCGCCGGGGGTAGCTACCTGGAAAACCAGATCTCGGCACAACTCCAGATGAGGTTCTGACCGGGCATGTACGAAGATTTCTACAAGTTCCGCGCCAAGCCGTTTCAGTTGAGCCCCGATCCGAGGTTCTTCTATTCGAGCAAGGGGCACCGCCGCGCGATGGCGTACCTCGTCTACGGCGTGCACCAGGGCGAAGGGTTCATGGTCATCACCGGGGAAGTCGGCGCGGGCAAGACCATGCTCGTGCGCACGCTCGCCCGCCAGCTCGAGTCGCAGAACGTCATCATGGCGCAGGTCGTCAGCACGCAGCTCGAGGCGGACGATCTCGTGCGCATGGTGGCGGCGAGCTTCGGCCTGCCGACCGAGACGAGCAAGGCCTCGCTACTCACCCGGCTCGAGCAGTTCCTGCTCGCCACCCACCGGCAGGGCAAGCGCGCGCTCCTGATGGTGGACGAAGCGCAGAACCTGCCGCCGACCTCGGTCGAGGAGTTGCGCATGCTTTCGAATTTCAGCGCGGGGGAAAAGCCGCTGCTGCAGAGCTTCATGCTGGGACAGCCGGAGTTCCGCCGGATCCTCCAGAGCCCCCACATGGAGCAGCTGCGCCAGCGCGTCATCGCCTCCTGCCACCTGGGACCCATGGACGCGGCGGAGACCGAGGCCTACGTCACGCACCGACTGCAGACCGTGGGATGGAAGGGTGATCCGTCTTTCAGCGAGGATGCCTTCGCCGCCATTTACCAGCACACGGGCGGCATACCCCGGAGGATCAACCTCCTGTGCGACCGCCTCCTGCTGATGGGCTTCATGGACGAGAAGCACGCGCTCACCGGCAGCGAGGTGGGCGAGGTGATCAGCGAGCTGAACCAGGAGTTCACCCCCATGTCGGTGCGAGCCGACTGAAGGAAATCCTCCGGGGCCCGGCTCCGGTCGATTCTCGATGGACAGACCCGGAAGCCGGTCGGCTTCCAGGACCAACTTACAGGAATTGCAGACAGATGCCATCACTGGTCGCGGGCGCTCCGATACTTTGCGTCGTCGGCGCGCGCCCGAATTTCATGAAGATCGCCCCGGTCATGCGGGCGATGCGGGCGGCGAACCCGCCCGTGCCCGTACGGCTTCTCCATACGGGGCAGCACTATGACCCGGAGATGAACGCCCAGTATTTCCAGGCGCTGGGCATCCCGGATCCCGACGTCAACCTGGAAGTCGGTTCGGGCACGCACGCAACCCAGACCGCGGAGATCATGCGCAGGTTCGAGCCGGTGCTCGATCAGGAGCGGCCGGCCGCGGTTCTCGTGGTAGGAGATGTGAATTCCACGCTGGCGTGCGCGCTGGTGGCGGTAAAGAAGGGCATTCCCGTGATCCACGTCGAGGCCGGGCTGCGCAGCTACGATCGCGCTATGCCGGAAGAGATCAATCGCGTTCTGACCGACCAGATCTCGGACCTGATGTTCATCACCGAGAAGAATGCGCGGGCGAACCTCGTGCGCGAGGGCATATCGGAAGCCGGCATTCATTTCGTCGGTAACGTCATGATCGATACGCTCAAGCAGAACCTGAAGCAGGCGGTGCCCGCGCGTCAAACGATGAAGCGGCACGGGGCCTCCGACGACTGGGCGAAAGACGGCTATGCTGCGCTGACGCTGCATCGTCCTTCCAACGTGGACGACCCGGTCAAGCTGCGCGCCATCTTGGGCGGGGTCGGTGAGGTGAGCCGCCGCATCCCCGTCGTGTTTCCCGTGCATCCCCGCACGCGCGCCCGGATCGAGCAGCACGGCCTGGGCGCCGTGCTGACGGACGGGGCCGTTCTCACGCTGCCGCCGGTGGGCTACCTCGAGATGCTCGGACTCATGCACTCCGCGCGCCTCGTGCTGACCGATTCCGGCGGAATACAGGAAGAGACGACGGCGCTCGGCGTGCCGTGTGTGACGCTGCGCGAGAGCACCGAGCGTCCGATCACCGCGGAGGAGGGCACCAATACCGTGGTGGGCCAGGACCCGGTCCGCATCCTGGCGACCGTCGACGATATCCTCGCCACCGGGGGAAAGACCGGGCGTATTCCCGAGCTGTGGGACGGCCAGGCGTCGCAGCGAATCGCGGCGGTGCTGCGGCAGTGGCTCGACGGCGGCTGCGCGCGTCTGGTGGCATGAGGAACACGGCCATGCGCAACGCTTTCACCATAGACGTGGAGGACTACTTCCACGTGTATGCGTTCGCGTCGCATATTCCCCGCGATTCGTGGGACCGGCTGCCGTGCCGCGTCGAGCGCAACGTGGAAACGATACTCGACATGCTCGACGAGCACGAGGCGCATGCGACCTTCTTCATGCTGGGCTGGGTGGGCGAGCGCTACCCGGGTCTCGCGCGCCGTATCGTCGAGCGCGGCCACGAGCTGGCAAGCCACGGTTACGGCCATCAGCTCGTCAGCACGCTCACTCGCCGGGAGTTCTCGGAGGATATTTCGCGCGCCAAGCGGCTCCTCGAGGACGTGGCCGGCGTTCCCGTGCAGGGTTACCGGGCGCCCAGCTTTTCCATAGGCAAGGACAATCTGTGGGCGCTGGAATGCCTGATGGAGGCCGGCTACCGCTACAGCTCGAGCATCTATCCGTTCCAGAGCGACCATTACGGCATGCCGGACGCGCCGCGCTTCGCGCACTATCCCGCGGCCGGCCGCGGGCTCCTGGAGCTGCCGCCGACGACGGTGCGGCTCTTCAACCGCAACCTGCCGGCTGCCGGCGGCGGCTATTTCAGGCTGCTGCCCTACGGGCTCTCGCGCTGGTGCCTGAATCGCGTGAACACCGTGGACGGCAAGCCTTGCATTTTTTATTTTCATCCATGGGAGATCGACCCCGGACAGCCGCGCCAGCGCGGCGCCAGCGTGAGAAGCCGCTTCCGGCACTACGTCAACCTGTCCGCGATGGAGCGCCGCCTCCGCGCGCTCTTGAAGGATTTCAAGTGGGGGCGCATGGACCGGCTGTTCCTGGAGGGAGACCGTGAACCAGCCCGTGCTTGAAAGCGACGCGGTGGGGGTGCGCCCCGACGCGGAGCTGCGGGTCCGCGAGCTGCAGACAGCCGACGCGGCGCGCTGGGACGCGTTCGCGTCTGCCTGTCCCGACGCGACGTTTTTTCATCGCGCCGGCTGGAAAGCGGTGATAGAGCAGGCGTTCGGACACCGGACGTTTTTTCTGTACGCCGAATCCGGAGGGACGATCGAAGGCGTGCTACCGCTCGCCGAGGTGAAGAGCCTGCTCTTCGGACATACCCTCTGTTCGCTGCCGTTCTGCGTCTATGGCGGTCTCGCGGCGACGAGCGAGCGGGCGCGGCTCGCGCTGGACGAAGCGGCCCGCGCGCTCGCGCACAAGCTGGGCGTGGGGCACCTCGAGTACCGCGCGGTGTCGGCGCGCAATCCGGACTGGGCGCACAACGAGCTCTACGTAACCTTCCGCAAAGCCATGGATCCCGACGCGGAGAAGAACCTCCTCGCGATTCCGCGCAAGCAGCGCGCCATGGTGCGCAAGGGCATCAAGAACGGCCTGAAGAGCGAGTTCGATCCGGATGTCGACCGTTTCTTCGCGCTATTCGCCGACAACGTCCATCGCCAGGGCACGCCGGCTCTTTCCCGCCGCTATTTTTCGCTGCTGCGCCAGACGTTCGGTGACGACTGCCGCGTGCTGACCGTCCTGGATCCCGGCGGCACACCGATCTCGAGCGTTCTTACGTTCTACTGGCGAGACGAAGTTCTGCCGTACTACGCGGGCGACGCGGTGGCGGCCCGCGAACTGGCCGGGAACGACTTCAAGTACTGGGAGCTGATGCGCGACGCAGTCCAGCGCGGTTACAAGGTGTTCGACTACGGCCGCAGCAAGCGCGGGACGGGGTCGTTCGACTTCAAGAAGAACTGGGGGTTCGAGCCACAGCCCCTGCAATACGAATACCTGCTGGTCAGGGGCACGCGCGTGCCCGAGATGAATCCTCTCAACCCCAAATACCGGCTCCTGATCAACGTCTGGAAGCGCATACCGCTTTCGCTGGCCAACCTGATCGGTCCGCACATAGTGAAGAGCCTCGGCTGACGATGAATCGAAGCCGGATTGTTTCTCCGGGATCAAGGATGACGCTGGACATGGAAGGTACCAAGTCGCGATGCCGCGGAATTCCGTGTTAGGAGCCCACCGGGCGGGTGCGCCGTCGGATTCCCGCGCCGCCCGGCGGAGCGGGGGAGCGGTGAAAACCCCGCGTCCGCATTCCGCCGAGCTGCCCGGATCGGGCGCGCCCTCGGCGAGCGGCCGGGCGCGGTTGCTCGTCGGCACGCTTGCGGTAGTCACGATACTGTGGATGCTCGTCTGGTTCGGCGACACGGTCGCTGCCATGGTGGCGATCTGGAGCAAGTCGGATACCTTCGCCCACGGCTTTCTGATCGTCCCGATCAGCGTCTGGCTGATCTGGCGGCGGCGGCACGCGGTCGCGGCGCTCGAACAGCGTCCCGGCTTTGTCTCGCTGCCGCTGCTTGCGCTGGCGGGCTTCGGATGGATGTTCGCAGGCCTGGCCGGCGTGGGTGTCGTTCAGCAGTTCGCCGTGGTTCTCATGGTTCCTCTGATCGTGTGGGCGGTACTGGGTATCCAGGTGGTGAAAGGGCTGGCGTTTCCCCTGTCGTACCTGCTGTTTGCGGTGCCCGTCGGCCAGTCCCTGGAAGGGATGTTGATGGAGCACACCGCCGACTTCACCGTTGCCGCCCTGCGGTTGACGGGGATACCGGTGTATCGCGAAGGCCAGTTTTTCACCATCCCGAGCGGCAGCTGGTCGGTGGTCGAGGCCTGCAGCGGCCTGCGCTACCTGATTGCATCGGTGACAGTCGGCGTGCTGTATGCGCATCTCACGTACCGCAGTCCGGCGCGGCGCGCGGCGTTCGTGGCGGCATCGATCGTGGTGCCGGTCATCGCCAACTGGCTCCGCGCGTACATGATCGTCATGATCGGTCATCTGTCGGGCATGAAGTACGCCGTTGGCGTCGATCACCTGATCTACGGATGGAT
>Ga0075418_10001239_pt1 | contig 28840 bp, 27 predicted proteins | sample SoiMetdeltSBSDD2_FD_81776 | JGI IMG/M metagenome (GOLD analysis project Ga0075418, IMG submission 81776) | Bulk soil microbial communities from a Populus tree surrounding site in Tennessee, USA - Soil MetaG P. deltoides SBSDD2 | ecosystem: Environmental > Terrestrial > Soil > Tree plantation... | reverse complement strand
GGATCGGTGCCCGGATCGGTGCCCGGATCGGTGCCCGGATCGGTGCCGGGATCGGTGCCGGGATCGGTGCCGGGATCGGTGCCCGGATCGGTGGTGACGCCGGCAGGGTCCGAACGAACCAGCAGAATCCCGTCATAGGGCGCGAGGGTAACGGACGTCACGGCTTGCCCGTTGTTCACGGCCGAGTCCTGCGTGCCTTTGATCCGGCGCAGCCCCGACCCGACCGCGATCGTCGTGGTGTCGGGCGTTGCGTTCGCCAGCACGACCCCGTGCTCGAAGTCTCGCCTGAACACGTTGGCATTGCCCCGGAACAGGTAGACGGAGTCCAGCCAGACGTCGCAGTTCTCTTTGCCGAGCAGAAAACGCAGGCTGGTCGACTGCGATTTGCCTTGCTGGAATGGGATCACGTAACGCCGCCAGTCCGGGCCGACCGGGATCCTGACCCCCGGTTCCGATCCGACCGCAACGAAGATGTTCCGGTATTTGTCGGCGCGCGCGGAAAACGCGATGGTGTAATCCGTGCCCCCCGTAACGTTGAAATTTCCGCTCCGCACGCTCGCATCGTACTGGTTCGACTTATACGACAGCATCGGCGACACCCACAGTGCACCGGTGCCATCCCTGGTTCCCGATACCGTGCGTGTCACGCTGACATCGTCGGCAATCCAGCCGTTCACATTGACGTCGAACGTGCCATTCGGAACCAACGACTGGCTGGCGGCGAATTCGGCGTCGCTGTAGATGCGCTTGAAGTTTCCGACCGGCCGGCCGAGCCAGCCACGATGCGCAAGTATTCCCGCGACGTCCGACTTCACGATTGCCTCGCCGAAGTTCGGAGAATTCGCTTTGACGTCGACGGCGAATTCGTCCCACCAGGGATCCGGCGTGTATCGGGAATGCGTGCCGAAATACCCGCTTTCCATCAACGTCAGCGCCAACTCGAGCCGGAACGGCCGGTTATCGGGCGGCGCCGGCGACGTCATCGCGGGGTATAGCCTGGTCGGCGTCTTGGTCAGGTTGTGCTCGAGAACGGGGCCTCTCTGTCTGGCGCCGGTGTTGAACAGGTACGTGGCGAACATTGAACTGAGCTGCGCGTATTTCGGGTTCGCCTTGAAGTCGCCGTTGCCGTAGTCGAGCCAATTCTCCATCTCGTTGCCCTGCGCCGAAATGAAGCCACGGGAGTCGTGTACGCCGGTCAGGATGTACGCGCTCGGAAGCCTGTTGGCCAGCAGCAGGTAGAACTGGTCGAGGCCTTCCCCGAGCCAGTTGACTCCGCCACTGCTCACACCGTTGTCCGTGACAAGGTCGTTGTTTTCATCGGAGGCCTTCGAGACCAATTCGAAGTAGAAATCCGTGTCGAACAGGATGCCGACGACGTTGGCCGTCGTCAGCACGCCGTCCTTGTACCGCTTGTAGTTTCTCGAGAGCCATTCGGCATAGAACTCGCCCCAGGTCTTGCCATTCGCATCGGCCGGCGATCTGGAGCTGAAATTGAAAGCCCAGTTGAGGGGATTGGTGACCCCCTGGACACCTTGCCCGAGGACGTGTTGCGCGACGATGGATCCCGCGGCGTGCGACTTCGGAGTCGACTTGTAACCGCGCGACTTCAACGTGAGGGTATGGGCGGAGACGTTTCGCGCGGTCACCTGCGCGTGTTCCGCACCGCCGAACGAGCCCGCGGGGCCGTCATAGATCACGACATACTGGCCAACCTCGAAGTTGCCGGCATCCTCGACTTCCAGAGTCAGCGCGCTCGATGTCGCCGATGCCGTGAGCCGCGATCCCGCTTTGTAGAGCCAATGCCCGGCGAATATGTCGCAACCCGCTGACTTCGGGCCGCCTTGACTCACAGGCCCGGTGTCGGCGAATGCCACGCCCATGCTGATGGCGCACGGATCGGTCTGCGCATGTCCCTGATACTCTCGCCCGGAGATATGGCGCAACACCATCGTCTCAGCGCCGACGCCTTCGACCGAGTCGAGACTGATGCCGTGCACATCCATGAATTGGTACTTCGAGAGAGCCTGCGGAGACAGTCCTCCCATGTTCTCGTGCGCGTATATCCGGGGGTACAGATGCTCCTGGGTGGAAGGCGCGCCATCCGGTGCGGGCACCCTGTGATTCGAGTCATCCATGTACGGCTGTGCCGCCCAGGACTGTGTATGCAGGCCACAAATTGCGATCGTGGCAAGCAATACGCACTTCAGTGATGCGCGTGAACCCGTTCCGCTGCGGCTCGTTGACATCGTTCCCCCCATCCGTGGCTGAAGACCAATTGCATCTGCAATGCCCTGTGGGCACCCGCTGTAAGACAGTGCGTCGCGTGACTAAGAAGCCAGTGGAAGCACGTCAGGATTGACAGCGGTCGCAAGTATGCAACGTGGGAATCGCCAAAATGAGGCGTGGCAACGTCGCACAATTGCGACATTTCACGATGCGTGACGCAGCTCACAGTCGCTCGCGCGAGCGAGCCGAACGGCTTTCGCCGCGCACGAGGCGCGCGCGCTGCGTCATTACCGCTCGATTTGAAAAGCGGGACGTTGAAACGTAGGAATGATCGAGGTCTGGCGTCGCGACGCGCGAGAGCACGATCAACCAGCATGAATCAGCGGCCCCGAGGCGGGCTCGTGCTACATAATTCTCAGGCTCGCGCGCTGCAAGTCATATTCGCCGGAGCATGGGCCTTGAAATTCCTATACGCTTCGCGCTGAAGGGAAGGGTTACGGGTTTGATTCCACTCACAACGATCCGCCAATAAGCACCTGTTGCATATTCCGCTGCGGATTTATTAATACAATGACGGCTAAGCCCATCGGCTCCGTGCACTCGACGGCTCCCCGGCCCTGACGTGGGTATGCGCGTCGCCGTTCTCGGGTTGTACCGCTCCGGATCTACGGCGACGGCCGGCGTCCTTCACCACCTGGGCGCCAACATGGGGCCGCCGTACTGGCAGGGCTGCTACGAGCCCGAGGACCTGTCGCGCAGCCTGCGCGTGTGGTGGAACGAACCCCGGCGCAAGCTGACCGCCAGTCGGGGTGAGCGCAAGGAAGCAGAGCTGCGCGGCGAGACTGCGGTGTGGCTCAATGAGCCACGCCTCCAGGAGTCGGCTCCCGCTACGGAGCGCATTGCCACGCTCCGACAGTGGATCGAGAAACACGAGCAGGCACGCGCTCCGTGCACGGGCGCCAAGCAACCGCTGTTGTGCCTGTCGGCTCATGACTTGCTGGAGGCCTGGGGCAGCTCGATTCGATTCATCTGGACACACCGCCCCCTCGAGAATTCCATCAAATCACTCGTGAGCCTGCGCTGGTTTCCCGGCAAGGAAGAGGAAATGCAGCAGGCGCTCTGGCACGCAGTGACGGAATTCTTCCAGCACCAATCGCACTTGCGCATCGATTTCAGCGCAATGATGGAAGATCCGCGGCGCGAGATCGGCCGCATCATCGATTTCCTTGGGCTGCAGCCTGATCCGCGGCAAATCGCGGCGGCTACGGGATACATCAGTCCGAAGAACCGGCAGTAGGCGAGCTCGCGGCGAGTTCGTCAAGCATGGCCCTCAGGTTGCTCCGCCAGTGGGTCGGCTCGATTCCCAGCATTTCCTTCGTCGAGCGCAGGTCGAGAACGCTGAACCGGGGCCTGGCCGCCGCAGCGGGCGACTGTCGGGCGTAGTCCGCTGCAGAAATGGGCTTGATCGGAACGGACCGAGACAACAACCGGCGAACGAGGGCTTCCTCCTGGATGGCGACCGCGAAGTCGTACCAGCTTGCGACACCCCCATCGGTCCAGTGAAGGATGCCGCTGATTTGCGGCTTCATCGCCGCTGCCCAGACGGCCTTCGCCAGCGACCCGGCCCAGGTGGGCGATCCGATCTGATCGCTGACAACCGATACTGAATCCCGCGTGCACATCAGCCGCAGCATAGTGCGCACGAAATTGCTCCCCTGACTCGCGTAAACCCAGGCGGTGCGCAGGACGACCGCGGCACCCTTGAGCCGCTCGAGGACGAGCTCCTCGCCGGCACGCTTGCTGGCTCCGTACACACTAAGCGGATCGGTGGGAGCATCCGGGAGATAGGGACGACTCTGGTTGCCGTTGAACACGAAATCGGTTGAAATCTGGACAAGCCGGCCGCCTGTTTCCGCGACGGCATCCGCCAGAGCCCGCGGCCCCTCGGCATTGACCTGAAATGCCATGTCTCGCTCGGTTTCCGCAGCGTCGACCTGCGTATATGCGGCGGCATTGATCAATACGTCGGGTCGATGGGTCAAAACGACCTTGCGGCACCGTGCATGGTCGGTAAGATCGCAGCTCCAGCGGTCGAGCGGCGTCGGCACGATTCCGTCGGGCACGGACTGCAGAAGCGCACGTCCCAACTGGCCACGCGAGCCCGTGATCAGCGCTTTCACGCATAGCACTCGGCGTCACGAAGATGCACGCCCGCCTGGTCTCTTGCGGACAAGAGGATCTCCACGCCCGGCGGTATCGGCCATCGGATGCCAACCGTCGGATCGTTCCATGCGAGCGTCCTTTCGGACCCAGGGTCATAGTAGTCAGAGCACTTGTAAACGAAATCCGCCGAATCACTCAGGACCAGGAAGCCATGCGCGAAGCCGGCGGGCACCCACAGCACGTGCCGGTTTTCCGCCGAGAGCTCAAGACCCACCCATTGTCCGAACGACGGCGAGCCGCGCCGCAGATCGACGGCGACGTCAAATACGCTTCCCATCACGCACCGGACGAGCTTCCCCTGGGGATGGTTCAACTGATAGTGCAGGCCGCGCAACGTTCCCCTGCGAGACCTGCTGTGATTGTCCTGCACGAAGTTCGCCGCAATCCCCGCTGCTTCGAATTTAGCCGATTGCCAGGTCTCCATGAGAAATCCGCGATCGTCGCCGAACACGGTAGGCTCGATGTGAACCACATCCGGAATGCGCGTGGGCGTGAACCTCATGCTGGCCCCGATTCGGCCAGCACTTTCAGCAAGTACTCGCCGTAACCGCTCCTGCGCAGCGGAGCCGCCAGGCGGGCTAGCTGCTCCGCGCCGATAAATCCCATGCGATAGGCGATTTCCTCGACACAGGCGACCTTGAGTCCCTGGCGCTCCTCGACGATGCGCACGAAGTTGCTTGCACTGACCAGCGCGTCGTGCGTGCCGGTGTCCAGCCAGGCATTGCCTCGCCCCAGGCGCTCCAGCGTCAATGCGCCGCGCTCCAAATACAGATTGTTGAGATCCGTGATTTCCAGCTCGCCCCGCGGCGACGGCCGCAATGATCGTGCCAGTTCCACGACCTGGGAATCGTAGAAATAAATGCCCGTGATCGCATAGTTTGACGGGGGCTCCCGCGGCTTCTCGACGAGGGCGACGAGACGTCCCTCCGCGTCGAACTGCGCTACCCCGTAACGCTCGGGATCCTTCACATAGTAGCCAAAGACGGTCGCGCCGGAGACCCTCGCGGAGCTACGCTGCAGGGACTCCGAAAGGGAATGTCCGTAAAAGATATTGTCCCCGAGTATCAAGGCCACCGGATCCTGGCCGATGAACTCAGCGCCAATCAGAAAAGCTTGAGCCAGACCCTCGGGATTGGGTTGCTGGGCATACTGGAAATCGAGGCCCCAGGCCGAACCGTCGCCGAGCAACGCCGCGAAGGATCCCTGGTCGCGTGGCGTGGTGATGATCAGATAGTCGCGAATACCCGCAAGCATGAGGGTCGCAAGCGGATAGTAGATCATGGGCTTGTCATAGACCGGGACTAGCTGCTTGCTCACTGTCAGTGTCGCCGGGTAGAGCCGCGTGCCGGAGCCGCCGGCAAGGATGATTCCTTTTCGTGTCGGAATGTTCGCCGCCATCTGTAATCCCCGATAAGGAAATTTCCACAACTGACGCGTTCCGCAACGCAGGAGTGTCAGTACTGGCAGCATGCGGCTCTGTGGCAAATGACGCAAGGGAACAGCGGCTCTGTTGCGTTCGCGCGCTGGGCCGATCGGTTGACAATCGGCAGAATTTTGGAATCGTTCGGCGGAGCGCCGCTGATCGAAATATCGTCGAACACAAAGTCGGCTATCGTTCCGGACGATGTGGCGTTGAACCACTCCGGCTCCATCGATTCCGCTGCCACGTCCCAATGACTGAAAGTCAGGTGGGCGACGCTCCTGGCACGGGCGGTACTGGTTCGCGATGGTCGGGTGGCTTGGAGCCGCCTGCCCCGCCGCCGCACGCAATCAACAAAGGGCGGACTACATGCTGACTCACATGGCGACCCTGCTATCGTGGGCTTCCGCCTCTGGGGGAAACCAATGTCGCCTGCCGGCCGCGTGGTTGAGCCAGTTCACATATTTGGGCCGGTGCCGGCGTGGCTTCGGGATCGATCGCCCGTTGGAACAGAACCGATTTCGCTATGATTGGCTGAACAGCGCTTTTCGCTGCCGCAACGTGATCGCCGGAGGCCCCGTGATTTCGCCGAAACGCATACTGGCATGGATCAGTCTGGCGTTGAGCCTGACGCTCGTCTGGCGCGGCGGCCTGGCTGCCGAGGAGACGCGATTGGGGGCAGGCGACGTCGTCCGGATTTCAGTGTATGGCCAGAACGACCTCGGTACCACCGCGCGCATCGGCAATGGCGGCGAGATCACGTTTCCGCTCATCGGCGAGGTGAAGATCGGCGGCCTCAGCACCCGGGAGGCGGAGAACGCCATTGCAGGCCTGCTCGCGCAGCGCAATATCGTCAAGGATCCGCAGGTCACGCTGTTCGTCGAACAACGCCACAGTGCGGAGAGAGACTCGGTGACAATCCTTGGCCAGGTCAAGCTGCCGGGCAGGTTTGCCTCGGAGACGCTGTCCGAAGGCGGCGCCGCGACCATTGTCGGCTTGCTCGCGCTTGCCGGGGGTGTCAGCGACTCGGCTGCCGACCATCTGATCGTAACGAGGAAAGAAGGGGGCGAGCAGAAGAAATACGACGTCGATCTCGTTGCGCTGCTGGAAGACGGCGACCTTGCGCAGAATTACAGCCTGATTGCGGGAGACGTGGTCTTCGTTCCGCGCATGGACGTGTTCTATGTCTACGGCGAAGTTCATAATCCCGGCCGATTCCGGCTGGAGCGCGATATGACGGTGATGCAGGCGATCGCCGTCAGCGGCGGACTGACGCCGCGGGCAAGCGAGAAAGACCTCACGCTAAAGCGACGCAACGGAGACAAGATCGAGTCCCGCAGCGTGCAGCTCACCGAGGTGCTGAAGCCTGACGACGTCCTTTACGTGAAAGAAGGCATCTTCTGAAAGTGCTGGTTTCCCGACGGGGGCAAGACGCGTGAACCTGAAACTCATCCTGCAAGTCTGCAAGGCGCGCCTGTGGATCATCCTGCTCATCCTGTTTGCGACCATAGCAATGGCGGCCGTGGTGACGATAAATACGCCAAAGAAGTACACCGCGCCGACGAGCGTCGTAGTCGACTTCCAGAGCAAGGGTCCGTTTGACCAGCTTGGCGTGGCCAAGCAAATGGCCTCGGGTTACATGGCGACGCAAGTCGACATCATTCGCAGCCGAACCGTCGCACTGAAGGTGGTGGATTCCCTTTCGCCGGAATTGAAGGCCGAGGCGATTGCGAAGCTGCTGGAGCCCGACGACAGGACCGGCGCTCCCAGCGTGGTCCGCGCAAATCTCGTCGGTGCGCTCCTCGACGACCTGGCAGTTCGGCCTTCGGGCGAGAGCCAAGTCGTCACGCTGGAGTTCGCGTCGCCTGATCCGAACCTTTCGGCGGCGATCGCGGATGATTTCGCGGAGGCATACATCAACCTTTCGCTGGAACTGCAGGTCGAGCCCGCCAAGCGCAACGCGAAGTGGTTCGACGGCCAGCTCAAGGAAATGCGCGCGCGCCACGAAGAGAAGCAACGCGAGCTGACGGCGTATCAACGCGAAAAGGGGCTTGTCAGCATCGACGAGCGGCTGGACGTCGAAAGCCGCAGGCTTCAGGAGCTGTCAACGGCGCTGGTCGAAGCACAGACCAACAAGTACGACGTCGAGTCGCGTCAGCTTGGCAGTCAGCACCCGGAGTACAGGCGCGCCGTTGAGCGCGAGCGCGCGGCGCAGGATTCGCTGGGCAGGCAGAAGTTCAAAGTCCAGCAAATCCAGCAGCAGATGGACGAGCTCAGCCTGCTCTCTCGCGAGGTCGAAAGCTCGAAGACCATGTACGACCAGGCATTGCAGCAGTTCTATCAAAGCACGATGCAAAGCCAGTTCACCGGCACGAATATCGCCGTTCTGAGCAGGGCAGCAATACCAACCCGGCCCTCAAGTCCGAATTTTTTCGTCAATATGGTATTGGCGGTGGTGCTGGGTCTCGTGCTCGGATTCGGCGCGGCGTTTGTTCTGGAAGCGCTGGACAGGCGCATTCGGATACCCGAGGACCTGTCGGAAAACCTCGGCGTGCCGGTGCTTGTGAAGCTCTAACCCAGGAATACCCTTGAAAGCCATTCACAATGACGGCTATCCGGAAACTTCAACTATGGTTGCTGACAAAGACGCCAGGCGAGAGCAATTTGACGACTCGCTCGCGGCCAAAGACCTGAGCAGACTGAGCCGCGAGCTGGTCGCCTGCCACACTCCGTCGGTACCGCAAGCAGCCGCCTTCAGATCCCTGGCGATGCAGCTCATGCTCGGCACGTTCAGCGCGACCGGGAATGCGCTGGCTATCGTCAGCCCGTCTTCAGGTGATGGCCGAAGCTTCGTCGCGGCGAATCTTGCCGTCGTATTTTCCCAGCTCGGCCAACGCACTTTGCTGATCGATGCTCATTTGCAGGAACCCCGACTGCACGAAATTTTCGACATCGGCAATGCAGCCGGACTGTCATCGATTCTTGGAAGCCAGACGCCCGGCACTTTGAAAGCTGTCGCCGTGAGGCAACTCAGGAATTTATGGCTGGTGCCCGGCGGTCCGCGGCCGCCCAATGCCGACGACCTGCTGGCGCGGGACGGATTTGCCGAGGTCTGCAACACGCTGAAGAATCAGAACGACGTCGTGCTGTTCGATACGCCGCCGGGCGAGACAAGTACGGGTGCAGACTGGGTTGCAAACAGGTGCAGGAAGGCTCTGATCGTGGTGCGCCGGAATCGCACGGAATTTGCCGATACGAAAGCTTTTCTGGGGCGCGTCAAGTCGCGCGCGGAAATCGTCGGCTGCGTGCTGAACCGCTATTGACTCACAGGCCGACCCGAAAGCTCAGCCCGATGCTGTCGAAGTCGTAGTCCTTACCGGCCCTGGTTGACTGCCGGTCCTCGGTGCGGAATTCACACGCGATGTGGCTGTTTTCGGTGAACTTCCACTCCAGCCGAACGGTGCCGAACAGCACGTCGTCGTCTCGCGGCGCAAGCCCCGGCCCTGGCAACGGCGGGCCCTCGGGTTCGCCCCTGAAATCACGTTGTTCGTAGCCAATGCCGAGACTCACGTATGCGTGATTGCCGAATCGGAACGTGGGATCAAGGCGCACTCCGTCGACGATCGCATACGTGGCGATTTCGTCACCGAAAGTGCTTATCTCGCGCCAAAGCGAGAAGCGAATGTTGGAGGCACCTTCCGTGTCCCAGGTACCCGTCATACGACCGACGAATCCCGAGAAATCGTCAATTGCCGGGTTATCCTGATCCCGTTGCGCGTATCCAAAGGTCGCTCGAATGTGCGACTCCTCGCGTGGACGCCAATCCATGACGGGCCCGATCACGAGCTCGGTGTAGTCAAGGTTGGCCGTGCCGTTGGACTCCTTCGTCGAATAAGTCGCATCCAGGCTGAGCGTATTGTTCTGCCGGCTGACATAGGCGATCGACAGGCCGGACCCGATGCGCTGCAGATCCAGGTTCGGGTTTTCCGAAAATGACGTGTCGGTCAGCTTGCCGTCCACCGTGAGGCGCCAGCGGTTGCTCAACTGGCGCGTGACAGCGCCATTGAAAGCGTTGCTCGAGCTCACGTCGATGTGGGGCGTGAGCTGGTTTGCGAAATCACGGAGAGCCCGCTTGAATTCGTAACCGACCTCCCCGTTCCAGTGGCTGCCCGCTACCCAGTCCCAGGCGACCCTCGCCTCGCCGCCTGTAAAGTCAACCTCGTTGAATTGCTCATAGTCATTGTGAAATACCCGCCCATTCAGCAGAAACAGCTGTTTCTTGTGCGTCAATTCCCCGTCAAATCCGGCCTCGGCGATCCAATACGTGTCGGAGGTTTGCGTCCCGTCAATGAGTCCGCCTGCCTGCGCCGGCTCTTCCACTCTGAATACGTTCGAGTCGTGGGCAATTCCGAGCTCGGCATACGGATGAAGGGCCTTGAAGAAATCGGCAGCGGCGCTCGATGCATCCGCCAAAAGCAATCCAGCCAGCAGGAATGCGAATTTCAAGGTCCTGTCGCGAACCCGGAATATCTTGCGCTTCATTCTGTACGTCCCTGTGTCACACGATGTCGCGCGTAACCGTGCGCGTATGGTCCGCCCAGGACATTCGTAAGACAGATCCAGAAAGGGACTTCGGTCCCGATTCTATACTTCCAAATCAGAAACCACGTCGGACGAAGCAGTGCATCCCGTTTCTATGGGCGCAAACTGCTTCGCGTACTCTTTCAGAGCGTCTTTCCAGTGCGGCATGACGTTCAGTTTCCTGGCATTCAATTTCAGATTTACGAGCATCTCCGACGCCGGCCGCGGTGCGAAATAGTCCGTCTTGAAATAGTCCGAGGATACTTTCGTTACTCGTACACGATCGCTCATGCCCAGCAAGCGGATGAATTCGATAGCTACATCATATCTGCTGCAGTTGCCTTCGCAGACTTGATTATAGAGACCGAATGGCCCGTTCTGGACGACGTTGAGGATCCCCTGGGCAAAGCTCTCCGTGAACGTAGGCGTGCCCAGCTTGTCGTCCACGACAAATAGCTGCCGCTTGCCAGCCTTGAGCTGCTGATAGATCTTGTTTACGAACTTCTTGTCCTTGGCCTCTCCGCCACCCATCATCCAACCGGCGCGGAAAACAAAGTGCTGTTGCAGGCATCTTTGCACGGCAAGCTCGCCGTGATATTTTGATTTCGCGTATATGCTCAACGGATTTGGAGCGTCGAAATCGTTGTAGAGATCCTGCTCCCCACCAAAGATTCCGGCGGTACTGATGTATACAAGCGGGATGTACAGCGTGCTGGCGATTAACGCCAGGTTTTCGGCGCCCAGCGCGTTGGTAAGCCACGCATCTTCCTGGTTACGTTCGCAGTACTCGAGATCCGTCAGCGCGGCAAGGTTTATCACGAGATCAGGCTGAAACGCGGTTATTGATTCCAGCATGTCATCGTAGTCGCGTACGTCCGCGTACTCCAACCAGCTGGCATTCAGTTCGATATCAGTCGCCTTGACGATTGTGTGCGCGGAAAAAAGGCGATAGACGGCATCACCGAGCATTCCGCCGCAACCCGCGATATATACCCGGCTATTTCTGTCTAGATTCACGGCGACCGCCTCAGGTCGAGGTGGTAAATGGCATTCGCCATGCCGGCGCTTTTGGCGAATGCGTGCATGAGCCCGGTAAGAATGCGGACCGCGCGGCAATGGCGGCCGGCTACGAATTTCATGGCATCCCCTAAACGTTCTTATTCGATCGCAGCCTTTACGATACCCCAACTGGAGACATACTCAATAGTCCTACACCTCGCCACGGCTTGCCTGATTCTGTCACATGAGTTTCGCGCATCGAAGGAGCGCAATTTGAGGAAATCGAGCGCTGAGCTACCTTTGAGGCCGGAAATTGAAGGGGTTCCGCTTCATCCGCAACGGGGAGTGCCGCGGCGCGATAACGGATCGCCGTCAGAACTCGACGATCAACTCTTCTATGCCAGTCATGTCCGGCAACAGCGCTTGACGCGTTCAATTGGCCAAGTCATCGCTGCCGGCAGCTCTTCGATAAACGCGTGGGGCGTGAGCTTCCGCCTACAGCATGAAAGCGAGATCTTGCACGGCGAAATTGCCGATGTCCGGCGTGATCAGCGACTGGTGCGCAGGATCCACCCCAAACCATTGTGTCAACGTAGCCGCGTATTGATCCGTCGAAATGGAGGGAATCATTCTGCCCCCACCGACGTCGACAGGCCCACCGATTTCCAACACCGGGTAGTGCCCATAGAAGGACCGGCCTCTCACCGCGTCGCCAATGACGAACTGAACGCCACCCCACGCATGATCGCTGCCGTCGCCATTCGACGTCAGCGTCCGCCCGAAATCCGAATGCGTGAATGTGGTGACGTTGGCTGATACATCGAGCTCTACCGTTGCGCGGTAAAAGGCTGCCAGGGACGCACTGACATCGCTCAAAAGCCCGGGCTGATTGAGCAGCTGGGAGTCGTGCGTATCGAAGCCGCCTGCCGCGACGTAGAATATTTGCCGCGACATGCCGAGCCGGTCTCGCACTGCGATCATCCTGGCCACCGTCTTCAGCTGCGTGGCGAGTGCGGAAGCCGGGAAAGCTGTAGCCAGTACTGGCGCGGCAGCCAGCGCGCTGTTCACCAGAGTCGAATACCGCAGGGCACGATCCTGAACCTCGGCGAACGCCCGTCCGTATATGTCTGCCTGGCTCGCATAGACAATTCGCTCGAACGCAGCCCGCCTGGCAAGAGTACTGGCTGTATTTCCCAATGCAGAAAATGCGGTGCCCGTCGGGCCCATCACGTACGGCGCCGCGACTTCGCCGGCCTGAAACACCGTCGTACCACTCAGCGAAATGTTGAGGGCCAGTTGCTGGCTCGACGTTTGTTCAGCCAGCACATCCGCGATGCGGCCCGCCCAGCCTGACCGCATGGTCCTCTGACCACGCAATGTGTGCCACTGGTCCTGCTGGTCATTGTGCGAAAACAGCTGAGGCGGTAACGGTACGCTGCCCTGCTGATACTGTTCGAGCGTTACGGGCTCGATTAACGCGCCGACATTGGCGATCACCGCGCATCGGCCGCTCTCGAACAGCGACTGCACGCCGGGCATTGAAGGATGGATGCCGTAGGCTGCGCCATCAGACTCGAGCGGCTCGATCGGCAGCAGCACGTCCTGCGCAATCGCGAGATTCTGGCGTGAGGCGGCATAGGCTGCGTACTCGGCCGCGGATCGTGGTACCACCACGCTCCAGGAATCGTTGCCCCCAAGCAGGAATACGCAGACCAGCGCCTTATAGTCGGAAAACGCATTGACGGCCGCCGTCTGCGCCATCACCGTGCCGGGGGTGCTCCCGAGCGCGTATAAAGCGCCACCTGCCGACAGTGCCCTGAGAAATCGACGACGACTCAGTCGGTCCATTTTTTTCTCTCAGCGCTGGACGGCATATTCCGGTGACGAGACGATCATGAACATCGGTTCCGCAACACGGTTTCCGCGGTTGGTAACCGGCCATCGCAACACGGCGTTACGCGCTTCCGCAGCCAGCGTGGGCGAGATCCGTCCTCCGAGCAGCTTGGTGGAAATGCTGGCGACGATGGCATCCGGATCGGCCGCAAGCGCAACCTCCTCGGAAAGATTGATCACGATGGCATCCGCTGCCAGGCCTTTCTTAGTGGAGTTGCGGGTAAACACCTGTGCATTGAGATAGTTGGTCATACGCGTGTTCAGGTCCTCGGTTGTAATCTGCATTTCCGGGGCAACGAGCGCGCGCTCGCTAAACTCGCCCTGGGGCGCGTAGTCCGGTGTGAAGAAATTGAACACCGACGGCGAGAGAAGGTGGCCCTCCCCGAAACTCTTGTCGGCATTCAAGAGGCGATAAACGCCGGTCTGTGAAGTGCCCTTGTAAGCGCGCCAGAGTTGAATGAGGCGCAGCAGCGGCTCCTTGAGCTTGCCCGTGCCGTCACCTGCGGTATCGAGATTCGGGCGCGCTTCTGGATCGAGCAGGATTGCTTTCACGACGGCACCGAGCTCACCACGCTTGCCTGTGCCATCGTCAGCAAACACCGCGGCGACGCGCGCTACATATCCGCTCGACGGATTGCTGGCCACCATTTGTTGTATCAGGCGTCTGGCAATGAACGGTGCGACATTGGGGTGATTGAAAATGTTGTCCAGTGCCGCGGACAGATCCTGCGTGGGTGTCTGGTCTGGAGGCAGCTCGCTGGTCACCACCCCAGGATAATCGAGCACGCGTTTGGCAAGCGGTGAATGCTCCTCGGGGTACGCCTGCATCGGTCGTGCTTGAGCTATACGGTTCCCGATTGCTGTCGAGAACGAAGTCGCGCCCGAGTAGTTCCAGCCCGTGAAGACGTTTGCGAATCCCTCGATGATCGACTGGTCGTAAGTCGGATACGGCTGGCCCAGGCCATCGGTCTTGATGGTTCCGTCCGGATTCAATTGAACCAGGCCGATCGTGAACAACTGCATCACCTCCCGCGCATAGTTTTCATCCGGACGGATGTTGAGCGCCGGGTCCGGCTTGCGATTCCCCAGCATGCTGAGGTACACGCCCATGGCCGGATGTAGCGTCACCTGCTCCATGAGTTGGCGGAAGCTCCCGAACGCGTTGCGTGTCAGAACGTCGTAGTAGTCGGGCAGTGCAAAGTACTTGTCGTTGAGTGCGCCCCGCTGCGAAACCACCATGATCTCCGACAATGCGAACGCGACGCGCTGCCGAAGCTGGTCGGGTCCAAGCACGGTGGTACGGAACCAGGCGTCTTGCCGCGCGTTGTTGAGTTCGGGTCCCCTGACCCCGCTGGTCCACTTCGCCTGGATCACAGGTAGCAGCAGCGACGGCGGGATCGCGATCTGTTCGTCGATCCACCGGCTGTACGCCACCGAGGAATCGCCGAGTGCGACCAGGTGATCGATGTCTGCCTTGGTCGGACCGAACGTAGCCTGCTGAAGGAAGCGAAACGCCTCCGAGCGATCCACCGGCGCAGCGTATGCTGGCTGCGGATCCGCAAAAGCAAGGCCTGCAATGCACAGACATGCAAGGCCGGTGAGCCTATTCATGAATTTCGACTCTTCATGCCAACCGGCCGGTTGGCGGCAATTGGAGCGCTCCCCCTGAGGCGCGGTAACAGTGGACCTCCTTTGAATCAGCGTCAAGGCTTGCGCATGCCCAAACTGATCCGAACCATTGGACATCTACGGATACGTCTGCATTGGCGAGAAAATCGATTGAACATGAGACTGGTTCAGTAATTGGCAGATCTGCAACATGACGAGGCCTTTGGGCAGGCGGCCTGATTTAAGTGCGATCGGCCCTGCGCCCGCCAGGTTCAGCGCGACCTGCGTAGCGTCAATGGCCAGATCGAATTCCTGCTGCGGGATGCGGTCGCTCGGCGCAAGGCGGGGCCGTACCGGCCGTAGGACTGCCGCCGACCGAGTCGCCCTCACCGTCGTGCGATAAACTCGCCAGGTTCCGCCACCCAGACGGAGACCCCCCATGATCCGACCGATACTGATCTCCGCCCTCCTTGCCTGTGCCGCCGTCACCCCCGCCTTCGCTGGGAGCTTTTCCGGCACCACGGCGGGCACTTCTGCCGCGGGTACCTCGGAGTCGTCCAAGAGCTCCTCTCCCAACGACAAGGTCGTCCTGCAAGCGCGCGACGACGCCGCCAGCTTCGTCGCCAGCGACGGTCGTATCCGCGGCGCTCAGCTGGAATCGGCGCTGCGGTACCTGCGTGAGAAGAACGCCGACGCGCGTCGCGCCAGCGACATGCAGTTGGCGCAGGCGATTCTGGCGTTGTGAACCACAGGCGCCGGCCGCGAATTACGCGGCTGTGGCCGGCGCTCTGTCTTTTCGCCTGCACGGGAACGGCGCAGGCGGCGCTGCAACTGGAGCCGGTCGACGCTCTACTGACACCAGCCCAGGCAGCAGCGACGCATCAAATTCTCGCTGACGCGGTCCAGCGGCTGCCCGCCGCCTGGGCGGGCGCTCTCAACGAGCATATTGACGTCGAGTGGCGCGACGACTTGCCCGAGCACGTCCACGGTCGGGCGAAGGCGCATCGCTTGCTGCTCCGGCGAACGCTGCTCGACGGCTGGATGGCGCGTCCGAACGGCGCCGGCCTGGAGGATCCCGCCACGCACGCGGCGATCGCCGCGGTCATCCACGAACTCGCCCACTTCTACGACCGCACGCCGCAGGGCGGCCTGTCGCGCGATCCACGGCTGCTCGACCTGGCCGGGTGGCAAGTCAGCCCGATGAAGCTCGGCTTGCGCAGCGCACACAACGCCTTCAGCGATCGCAGCCCCGACCGTTACGAGCTCGAAAGCCCGATCGAGTTCGTCGCAGTGAACCTCGAGTACTACCTGCTGGACCCGGCTTACGCCTGTCGTCGGCCGGCCCTCTTTCACTTTTTTGCCGCGCATTTTGGCAGCACGCCGCCGGAGCCCGATTGCGCGCCCGACCTCGTCTATATGCAGGTCAGCACCGACGTCAACCTGCCACCCTTGCTGCAGCTCGATCCCGGCCGGGTCTACGCGGTCGACTACCTGTTCGCCGAAAGCAACGACCGGCCGCTGAGCCGATGGGGCCACAGCATGCTGCGGCTGGTGATCTGCGCGCCGGGCCGTGCGCGCGGGCCCGATTGCCGGCTCGACCTCCAGTACCACCAGGTGCTCTCGTTTCGTGCATTCGTCGATGACGTGCAGATCTCCACCTGGCGCGGGCTGACAGGCTCCTATCCGTCGCGCCTGTACGTGCTGCCGCTCGACCAGGTCATCGAGGAGTACACAAAAATCCAGTTGCGCGGCCTTCAGTCGATTCCCTTGAATTTGGACGGTTCCGAGATTGCCGAGCTCCTGGAACGCACGGCGCGGCTGCATTGGAGCTACGACGGCCGCTACTACTTCCTCAGCAACAATTGCGCCGTCGAGACCTTCAAGCTGTTGCACGATGGCGTGCCGCGGCTCGCCGGCGAGGACCTTTCGAGCATTACGCCCACCGGTCTGCTGAAGCACCTGCGGCAGGCGGGCATTGCCGACGTCTCGGTGCTGGACGATCACGACGAGGCGCTGCGCCTTGGCTACCGCTTCGACGCGTTGAGCGCGCGCTTCCAGGCGATGTTCGACGTGGCCCGGGAGGAACTGCAGCTGCCACAGACCCGCGTGCAGGACTGGCTGGACCTGGACCCGGGCAAGCGCGCGCCCTGGTTCGAGCATGCCGACATGCGCGCCAGCGCAGCGCTATTGCTGCTCGAGCAGGCCGCACTGCGCCGCCAGCAAATGCTATCCCGCGACGAGCTCAAGCGACGCTTCTTCGGCCATGACGCGGAACGGCACGCGGACGGCGCGGATCCGCTCATCGCCCTGCAGGATCTCGTGCGACTGGAGGCTTACCTCAGCCGCCCGGCGGCGATGTTGCCGGACACCGGCTACGGCCTACCCCAGGCTGCAGAGCGCGAGATGCTGGCGCAGGAAAGCAACCAATTTGCTTCAAAATGGCGAGCGCAGAGCGCCTGGCTACGAAACGAGGCTCGCCAATGGCTGTCGCCGCAGCGGCTGGATGCGCTGGACACGACCGAGACGAACGTCGACGCGCTAGGCGAGCAGCTGCGTCGCCTGCATCGGGAGCAGGGCGGCTTGGAGCTGAACTCAATTCATTGAATGCTATGGATTAGCGCCTTCGCTGATCCAGCGCCGGATCAGGGCGATCTGGTCAGCGCTCAGCGGGCTTCCGCCGAGCGGCATGCGGCTGCCGACCGAAGCGGTTCCCTCGATCTTCTGTACGAGATAACTGTTGCCCGGGTCGCCAGGCTTCACCCGCTTGAGGGAGGGAACCTCGTGGCTCGCCACGTTCACGAGATTCGAGAAGCTGTTGGCTGAGTCGAGCTTCAGGCCTTGCGGCGCGGAGGATCCGCTGTGGCATCCGATGCATCGGCCGTTGAAGATCGGCTGGACTTCCGAGGTGTAATCCACCGCGACGGGGGCCACGGGATTCACGACCACAAAATCCGCATTGCTGACGGTTGGCGTGTTCAGGAGCCTGCCGAATTTCACTGACGCCGACGGTCCCGTGCCATCCGGGTCATAGCGCATGAAGCCGGTCGCCGGATCGTAGAGGATGCGGACAGCGGCGGCGGCAGCCGCCGTGCCAAGCCCAAATGCGGAAGCCGGCAGGGCTCCAGCGGTCGACAGCGCGGGAAATGCCGCGCCGATCAGCCGGATTTCATCGTCGGCCGGATTGAAATCGGTGATCGAATCCAGGTTGGTGAGCGGATCGAGTTCCGCGTCGAACTGCACGATATCCTGCCCGCCACCGCAAGTGATTCGGTCGTTCCCGGTGCTGCCGATCAACCGATCATTGCCGCTTCCCCCGCTCAACGAGTCATCGCCCGCCATGCCGCGCAGCGTGTTGCTGGCGGCATTCCCGGTGAGCGCGTTTGCCAGCTCGTTTCCATTGGCACTCGCTACGGCGGAGCCCGTGAGCCTGAGATTCTCCACGTTGGCCGGCAGCGTGTAGGTCACGGCCGACCGGATCGTATCCGTGCCATCGCCCGCGGCCTCGACGACCCGGTCGCCCGTCTCGTCGACTATGTAGGTGTCGTCGCCGTCGCCGCCAGACATCCTGTCCGCGCCGGCGCGCCCGCTCAGGATGTTGTTGGCCGAATTGCCGGTGAGCTGATTGTCGAGGCTGTTCCCCGTCGCGTTCGCCGCGGCAGAACCGATGAGCCTCAGATTTTCCACATTGATCGGCAGCGTATAGCTCACCGTGGACCGGACCGAATCCGTGCCATCGCCAACGGCCTCGAGGACCTCATCGTCCGCCAGGTCGACCGTGTACGTGTCGTTCCCGGCGAGCCCCATCATGACGTCTGCGCCGCCGCGGCCGTTGATCGAATCGGCTTGCGGCGTGCCCTCCAGGACGTCCGGCCCGTTCGTCCCGACGATGTCTGCCGCGAGCACGACGGCCGGTAGAATTGCGCTGCTCAGCGCAAGCCATCGTGGGCTGCGAATCTGCGTATATTCGGGCTGTCGGCCTTCCTTGGCGACGGGACCGCTCATGTGGCCTCCTGCTGCGACGCGATTTGCAGACAGCAGCCGATCATAGCCGAAGGGCATACTTCCTGAGATAGTGGGTATCACGAACGCGACGGGAGGCGACGGTGGGTGCATTCAAGGAAGCGCACGGCGACGTGCTGAAACAGCTCTATTTGTCGGAAAGCGCCGCCGAGCAGGAGAAGCTGCGCGCGCGCGATTACCGCTCATGGGACCTCACGCTGCGGCAGCTGTGCGACATCGAGCTGATCCTTAACGGAGCGTTCTCCCCGCTCGAGGGATTTCTGACGGAGGCGGAATACGCTCGGGTCGTGCGCGAAATGCGCCTGCCCTCCGGTGTGCTGTGGCCGATTCCGGTGACGCTGGATGTCTCCGTCGAATTCGCCCGCGCCACCTCAAAGGGCGATCACATCGCGCTGCGGGACCCGGAAGGCGTGCTTATCGCGACGATGGACGTATCGGATATCTGGGAGCCGGATAAAGCCGAAGAATCGACCGGCGTATTCGGCACCCGGGACGAGCAGCACCCGGGCGTGTATTACCTGATGCACCGCGCGGGCAAGATGTATCTGGGCGGGAAGCTGCGGGGCGTCGAGCCGCCGATGCGCTACGACTTCAAGCTGCTGCGCGACTCGCCGGCCGAGCTGCGGGGCCGCTTCCGCAAGCTGGGATGGCGCAAGGTGGTGGCGTTCCAGACCCGCAATCCGATGCATCGCGCACACCACGAGCTGACGCTGCGTGCCGCGCGCGACGCGGAAGCGAATCTGCTCATTCACCCCGTGATCGGAATGACGCGCCCCGGCGACGTGGATCACTACACGCGCGTGCGCTGCTACGAGCACATGCTGAAGCACTACCCGGAGCAGACGACGGCACTCAGCCTGCTGAACCTTGCGATGCGGATGGCGGGGCCGCGCGAGGCGCTCTGGCACGCGATCATTCGCAAGAACTATGGCTGCACGCATTTCATCGTCGGCCGCGACCATGCCGGGCCAGGCGACACCTCCGACGGCCAGCACTTCTACGAGCCTTATGCCGCGCAGGCACTGCTGAAGGAGTACGAGCAGGAGATCGGCGTCACGATGGTGCCGTTCAACGAAATGGTCTATGTGCAGGACAAGGCGCAGTTCGTGCCCGTCGACGAGGTTGAACCCGGCATGCAAACGCTCAAGATCTCCGGCACCGAGCTGCGACGTCGCCTGCGCGAAGGCCTCGAAGTGCCGGAGTGGTTTTCGTACCCCGAGATCATCGAAGAGCTGCGCAAGACTCACCCGCCCCGTCACCAGCAGGGGTTCACGGTGTTCTTCACCGGCCTGTCGGGTTCGGGCAAGTCGACGATTGCCAATGCGCTGTTCGTCAAGCTGCTCGAGGGCGGTGGGCGGCGCGTGACAATGCTGGACGGCGATCTCGTCCGCAAGCATCTTTCGAGCGAGCTCGGCTTCTCGCGCGAGCATCGCGACATCAATATCCTGCGTATCGGCTGGGTCGCCTCGGAGATCACGCGCCACGGCGGAGTCGCGATCTGCGCGCCGATCGCGCCGTACGCGGCAACCCGTCGGCGCGTGCGCGAAATGGTCGAAGAGGCCGGCGCCTTCATCGAGATCTTCGTCTCCACGCCGCTCGAAGTGTGCGAGCAACGCGACCGCAAGGGGCTCTATGCCAAGGCGCGCGCAGGGATCATCAAGGAGTTCACCGGCATCAGCGATCCTTACGAGGAGCCGGTAAATCCCGAGATGGTCATTGACACGCGTGCACTTACGCCGGATCTCGCGGCGCACCGCATCCTGGTAAAGCTCGAAAGTCTCGGCTACATCCGCTAGCGAGGCCGCAATGCAGTTCGCATGGCTCCTGCTCGCGATCGTCGCGTCGGTCGGCTATCACCTCGTGCTCAAGGTCACGCCCGGCGCGGTCAATCCACTCCTCTCGCTGGCCATCACTTACGCCATCGGCGCGGCGGCATTCCTCGGCTGCTACGCCCTGGTCCCGGATACGCCGCCGATCCGCGACGCCGTCCGGCTGGTGAACTGGACCGCGCTCGGGCTTGCCATCACGGTGATCGCGATCGACGTCGCGTTTCTCCTGCTTTACCGCTCGGGCTTCGAGGTGGCGCTGGGCCTGAACATCACGCAGGCTGCGGCCGCGCTGATCCTCGTCGCCATCGGCGTCGTTGTGTTTCGGGAAAGAATCACCGCCGTGAACATCGTCGGGATCGCCCTGTGCATCGTCGGGCTGTGGCTGATAAGCCGTCGGTGAGCTGCGGCCAGCCAATTGAGATTGTTCAAGGATTATGACGCTTCCCTCCCCGGACCCGGCGGTCACCCATGCAATTGTGCCGGGTGTCACGCTTTCCACGGCGCTTAGCTGCAAGCATGCCGTTGCGCCCGGAACCCAAGCCGGGCGAGACATCCCCGGTCACCCGGCGAGGAAAGGCCATGAAAGCATTCATCGTATTGGTCAGCGTGCTCCTTCTCGGAGCATGCAGTTCGGTCGGCCAGAAGGTCGCCTCAGGCATCAATAATTCGCACCTGAACGGCACCGTCGGCAAGCCATACACCGAAGTGATGTACGAGCACCCGGACTTCGGCAAGCTCATCGGCCGCGAAAAACTCAGGAACGGCAACGAGGTGATGAAGCACGTCGGCGACTTCGGCACCGAGTCCAGCCAGTTCGGCGGGTTGTACGGGAAGCAGAAGCAAAACGCCCGCGTCGTCTATTTCCTGGTGGACCCGCAGGGCAACGTCAGGGACTGGGCGACCGAGTTCTATCAGGCCGGCACCGCGAAGTGCTGGGTCGGCATTTGCGGCGGCGCCAAGGCCGAGCAGGTGCCTTTCGAGGAGCTCGACAAGATCGTCAAGACATCCTCGGGCGGATCCATCGATTCGTGGCGCGCCAGTAGCTGAGCGCCGGCCGTCTCGATGACCAACATGGCCGCCTCAGGGCGGCCATGTTTTTTATACCTGACGCTACCATTAGTCCGAACCTACCTCACGCCGGCCTCGGCAGCACGAAGTTGCCCTGGTCGTTCGGCACCAGGTCCACGGTCCGCACGACCGCGTCCAGGTTGATCGGCCCGTAGACGTGCGGAAAGAAGCCCTCCTGCGTGACCGGCGGTAAGCGGCCGGTCGCACTGTGGGCCGGCTCCCAACGAACCGGAGACTTCAGCTTCACCTCGTCCACGAGGAGCATCAGGAGTCCGGAGCGGCCCGCGAAGAGCGCGTTCGCGACGAACAGAACCTGCTCGGGTGAGGAGCAGTGGATAAACCCATTCTCGTCGAATTCCGGCGAACGAAAGATACCGCTGCCTTGAGCGGCGTCCCATGCGCCCTTGGTAGTGATATGGCAGATCATCCGAGTTGCGGCCTAGCTTCCTTTCCTGAGTCGCCGCAGCTTCTCGATCGCCCTGAGCTGAGCCGCAGCACGCGCAAGCTCCGCCTGCGCTTCAGCGATCTCCATTGCATCCTTGCGATCGCGCAGCGCTTCTTCCGCCCGCTGCTTCGCGGCCAGGGCGGCCGCCTCGTCCAGGTCCTTCGCCCGTGCCGCGGTGTCGGCGAGCACGGTCACCTTGTGCGGCTGCACTTCGAGTGCGCCGCCGCCGACCCAGAACAGGTGCTCCTCGCCGTTCAGGTCCTGTACGCGCACTTCGCCCGCCTTCATGGTCGTCAGGAGCGGCGCGTGACGCGGCGCGACTCCGATCTCGCCGCCGGAGGCCGGGGCGAAGACCATCGTCGCCTCGCCGGCGAAAATCTCGCCTTCGGCGCTGACGATGTCGACGTGGATCGTGTTTTTTTCTGCGGTCGCCATGGTCAGGTGATCGTCTTCGCCTTCTCCGCCGCCTCTTCGATGCCGCCGACCATGTAGAAAGCCTGCTCGGGCAGGCTGTCGTACTGGCCCTCGAGGATCGCCTTGAAGCCGCGGATCGTGTCCTTGAGCGGCACGTACTTGCCGGGTGAGCCGGTGAACACTTCGGCGACGTGGAACGGCTGCGACAGGAAGCGCTGGATCTTGCGCGCGCGGGTGACGGTGAGCTTGTCCTCTTCCGACAGCTCGTCCATGCCGAGGATCGCGATGATGTCCTGCAGCTCCTTGTAGCGCTGGAGCACGGCCTGCACACCGCGCGCGGTGTTGTAGTGCTCCTCGCCGATCACGAGCGGGTCGAGCTGGCGGCTGGTGGAGTCGAGCGGGTCGACTGCCGGGTAGATGCCGAGCGAGGCGATCTGGCGCGAGAGCACGACGGTCGCGTCCAGGTGCGCGAAGGTCGTCGCCGGCGACGGGTCGGTCAGGTCGTCCGCGGGCACGTAGATCGCCTGCACCGACGTGATCGAGCCGGTTTTCGTCGAGGTGATGCGCTCCTGGAGCACGCCCATCTCTTCCGCGAGCGTCGGCTGGTAGCCCACCGCGCTCGGCATGCGGCCAAGGAGCGCGGACACTTCCGTGCCGGCGAGCGTGTAGCGGTAGATGTTGTCGATGAAGAGCAGCACGTCGCGGCCCTTGCCGCCCGCCTGCTTCTCGTCCCGGAAGTACTCGGCCATGGTCAGGCCGGTGAGGCCGACGCGCAGGCGGTTACCCGGCGGCTCGTTCATCTGGCCATACACCATCGCGACCTTGGAGTTGGGCAGGTCTTTCGTGTCGATAACGCCCGACTCCATCATCTCGTGGTAGAAGTCGTTGCCCTCGCGCGTGCGCTCGCCGACGCCAGCGAACACGGAAAGGCCGGAGTGCGCCTTCGCGATGTTGTTGATGAGCTCAAGCATGTTGACGGTCTTGCCGACGCCTGCGCCGCCGAACAGGCCGATCTTGCCGCCCTTGGCGAACGGCACTAGAAGGTCGATGACCTTGATGCCGGTCTCGAGCAGATCCTGGCCGCCGGTCTGCTCGTCGTATGACGGTGCCGGACGGTGGATTGGCAGGAAGTCCTTGCTCTTGATCGGACCGCCCTCGTCCTGGGGCCTGCCGAGGACGTCCATGATGCGGCCAAGCGTGCCGACCCCGACGGGCACGGTGATCGGGGCCCCGGTCGATTTCACGGCCAGGCCACGCTTGAGACCCTCGGAGGAGCCCATTGCAATGGTGCGGACAATGCCGTCGCCGAGCTGCTGCTGCACCTCGAGCGTCAGGTCTTCGTCGACGAGCTTGAGCGCCTCATAGACCGCGGGGATTCCCTCGCGGGGAAACTCCACGTCGATCACGGAGCCGATGATCTGCACGATCTTTCCATTGTTCATATTCAATAAATCCTCGGAACTAGACTGCAGCGGCGCCGCCGACGATCTCCGAAATCTCCTTCGTGATCGCGGCCTGGCGTGCCTTGTTGTAGATGATCTGCAGCTCGTCGATGATCTTGCCCGCGTTGTCGGTGGCGCTCTTCATCGCGACCATCCGCGCAGCCATCTCGCAGGCGAGGTTCTCGATCACTGCCCGGTAAACCGTGGACTCGATGTATCGCATCATGTAGATCGAGATCAGCTCGTCCGGCCCCGGCTCGTAAATGTAGTCCCACTTTTCCTGCAGGTCCGCCGCGTCAACGGTCTCTGCCGGCAGCAGCTGCAGCATCGTCGGCTTCTGCACCATCGAGTTGACGAAACGGTTACTGACGAGATACAGGCGGTCGGTCTTGCCTTCCTCGTACAGGTCGAGCATCGCCTTGACCGTGCCGATCAGGTCCGCAATATGCGGCGTGTCGCCAAGATGCGTGATCGAAGCGACGATCGGCAGCTTCAGCCGCCGGAAATACCGCAGCGCCTTGCTGCCGATCAGGCATAAGTGCACCTCGACGCCCTTTTCCTGCCACTCGCGCACGCTCGCCAATACGTGCTTGAAAACGTTGATGTTGAGCGAGCCGCAAAAGCCCCGATCCGAGCTGACGACGATAAGGCCGACGGACCGGATTTCGCGCTCGACCAGGTACGGATGCCGATGGTTCGGGTTGGCGACTCGCAGATGGCCGATCACTTGCCGGATCTTGTCCGCATAGGGACGCGCGGAACGCATCCGTTCCTGCGCCTTGCGCATCTTGCTCACGGCAACCATCTCGAGAGCCTTGGTGATCTTCTGCGTGCTCTTGATGCTCGCAATCTTGACCCGTATTTCCTTGGTGCCGGCCATGGGATCAAAAGGCTCCGGTAGATGCGAAGTCGTCGCAGATCTTCTTGTACCCGGCCTCGACGTCCTTGCTGAGTTCGGGCTTCTCATTCACTTGCTTCAGGAAGTCGCCGTACTTGGTCTTCGCGAAAGCCTGGAGCGCCTCTTCGAACTCCACGATCCTTTTGCGATCGACTTTATCCATATAACCTTGGTTTACAGCGTAGATAGACAGTGCCTGCTCTGACACGGACATCGGCGAGTACTGCTTCTGCTTCATGAGCTCGGTGACTCGCTGGCCACGCTCGAGCTGCTTGCGAGTGGCTTCGTCGAGGTCTGAGGCGAACTGCGAGAAGGCCGCGAGCTCGCGGTACTGCGCAAGCGCGAGGCGGATTCCGCCGCCCAGCTTCTTGATGACACCGGTCTGCGCCGCGCCGCCGACGCGCGAGACCGAGATGCCCGCGTTCATGGCCGGCCGGATGCCGGCATTGAAGAGGTCGGTCTCCAGGAAGATCTGCCCGTCGGTGATCGAGATGACGTTCGTCGGCACGAACGCAGTCACGTCGCCCGCCTGCGTCTCGATAATGGGGAGCCCCGTCAGCGAGCCGGTCTTGCCCTTGATCTTGCCGCCACTGATCTTCTCGACGTACTCGACCGAGACACGCGCAGACCGCTCGAGCAGGCGCGAGTGCAGGTAAAACACGTCGCCCGGATATGCCTCGCGGCCCGGAGGTCGGCGCAGAAGGAGAGAGATCTGCCGGTACGCCCAGGCCTGCTTGGTGAGGTCGTCGTAGATGATGACGGCGTCCTCGCCGTTGTCCATGAAGTACTCGCCCATGGCGCAGCCCGCGTAGGGGGCGATGTACTGCATGGAGGCCGGCGTCGAGGCGGAGGCCGAGACGATGATCGTGTGCGCCATCGCGCCGTGCTCTTCGAGCTTACGCACCACGTTCGCGATCGAGCTCTGCTTCTGGCCGATCGCGACGTAGATGCACTTAACGCCGGTGCCCTTCTGGTTGATGATCGTATCGACGGCGAGCGCCGTCTTGCCAGTCTGGCGGTCGCCGATGATCAGTTCGCGCTGACCGCGGCCGATCGGAACCATCGAGTCGATCGCCTTGTACCCGGTCTGCACCGGCTGGCTGACGCTCTTGCGCCAGACCACGCCGGGCGCCACCCGCTCGATCGGGGATTTCTTCGAGGCCTTGACTGGGCCCTTGCCGTCGAGCGGATTGCCGAGCGCGTCCACGACGCGGCCGAGCATTTCCGGGCCGACCGGCACTTCGAGGATCCGGCCGGTCGTCTTGACCGTCGCGCCTTCGCTGATGTGGCGGTACTCGCCGAGCACCACCGCACCGACCGAGTCCTGCTCCAGGTTCAGCGCGAGGCCAAATGTGTTGTCGGGAAATTCGAGCATTTCGCCATAGGCAGCGTCCGCGAGGCCATGCACGCGGCAGATGCCGTCCGTCACGGAAACGACCGTGCCGACGTTCCGCGCTTCCGTCGCGGCCTCGAAGTTCTTGATCCGTGCCTGGATCAGGTCGGTGATTTCAGATGCCTTGATGGACATATCCGCCTTCCTTCACTAATTCTGCAGCGCCGACCCGAGCCGCTCGAGGCGGCCCTTCAGCGAACCGTCGATCACGAGGTCGCCGGCGCGCACGATGGCGCCGCCGAGCAGGCTCTGGTCGATCCTCGTGTGCATGCGCACCTCGCGGCCGAGGCGCTTCTTGAGCGCTGCCGCGAGGCGCTTCTCCTGCGGCGCCGCGATCTCGCGGGCCGCGATGACCTCGACGTCCACGACGTTCTCGGTCTCGGCGCGGAGCTTCTCGAACTGCGACGCGATCTCGGGCAGGAGCGTGAGGCGCCGGTTCTCCGCGAGCGCGCGCAGGAAATTGCGGCCGTGCTCGCCCGCTGACTGATTCGACAGCCCGCCCAGGAGATCCACGAGCTGGTCGCTCGTGACATGCGGGTTGCCGATCAGGCGCGCGACGCGCTCGTCCTCTGCGCCGGCAGCGGCCGAGCCCAGGAGCTTCGACCAGGCGTCGAAGCCCTTCGACTCGCGCGCATAGGCGAAAGCCGCACGCGCATAGGGCCGCGCGATGGTGGCGCGCTCAGCCACGGGCGGGCGCCCCCTTCTCGAGCTCCGCCGCCAGCTCGTCGAGGAGCTGGGCGTGCGCCTTGGCGTCGACCTCGCGGCCGAGCACCTTGGTGGCGCCGGCGAGGGCGAGCGCGGCGACTTCCTTGCGCAGGCCATCCCGCGCGCGGTTCTGCTCGTTCGCGATCTCGCCTTTCGCCTGGCTCACGAGCCGCTGTCCCTCGGCCGTCGCGGTGGTCTTTGCCTCGGCGACGAGGTCGTTGCCGCGCTTGTGGGCGAGGTCCACGACCTGCACGGCCTTCTGGCGCGCATCCGCGAGGATCGCCTCCGAGCCGTGCCGCGCGTCGGCCAGTTCCTTCTGGCCCTTCTCGCCCGCGGCGATGCCGTCGGCGATTTCCTTGCGGCGCTTCTCGATCACTTCCATGAACATCGGCCAGATCCACTTCATGGCGATCCAGACGAAGACGATCATGGAGATCGTCTGCCCGATCAGGGTCAGGTTGAAGTCCATCGAACTTCTCCTGCGGCCGGCTTCAGCCGCCCGCGCCGGTCGCCGCCTGGAACTGGCCGATGAACGGGTTGGCGAAGGCGAAGAACAGCGCGATGCCGACACCGATCATCGCCACCGCGTCGAGCAGCGCGACCACGATGAACATCTTCGTCTGCAGCATCGGGGCGAGCTCAGGCTGGCGCGCGGCGCCCTCGAGGAAGCGGCCGCCCAGCAGGCCCATGCCGATGCCGACGCCCAGCGCGCCGAGGCCGATGAGGATAGCGACAGCAATCGCGGTAAAACCAATCACAGTTTCCATCGAACGTCTCCTGGTCAAAAACCCTAGTGATGCTCGTGCGCCTGCGCGAGGTACACGATCGTCAACATCATGAAAATGAAGGCTTGCAGCAGCACGATCAGCACGTGGAACACGGCCCACGGCAGGTGCAGCGGCAGCTGGTACAGGCCGAGCAGCGCGATCAGCATGAAGATCAGCTCGCCGGCGTACAGGTTGCCGAAGAGCCGCAGCGACAGCGACACGGGCTTCGCGATCAGCGAGACGCCCTCGAGGATGAAATTGAATGGCACCGCGGCCCAGTGGTTGAAGGGCGTAAGCGTCAGCTCCTTCGTGAAGCCCCAGCCGCCCTTCATCTTGATGCTGTAGTAGATCGTGAGGATGAAGACCGAGATCGCCATCGCGAAGGTGACGTTCACGTCCGTGGTCGGCACGACGCGCAAATACTCGACACCCGCGTACTTGGCCGCCCAGGGCAGCCAATCCACCGGGATCAGGTCCATGAGGTTCATGGACAGGATCCAGATGAAGAGCGTCAGCGCGAGCGGCGCGATGACGGTGCTCTTGGGCGGATGGCTGAAGGTGTCGCGGACGCTCTTGTCCACGAAATCGACAATCACTTCGAGCAGGGCCTGGGTCTTAGTGGGCTGGCCGATCGACGCCTTCTTGGCGACGCGGTGGAAGAACCAGACCAGGAAGATGCCGAGTGCGATGGCGAAGAACATCGAATCGACGTTCAGCGCCCAGAAATTACCGTGGCATTCGTTCCAGACCCATTCGCCGTCCTTCTTGCAGACGGTCAGGTTCTGGAGGTGGTGGGAGATGTAGTCGCCAGCTGAATGATGACCGGTATCCGCCATGATCCCTTACGTCCGCCTCAACCTTCGCCGCTCTTTCTGTCGAATAGCAACCCGACCGGCATGGCCAGGAGGG